>ERZ773245.61-NODE-61-length-147020-cov-5.865995_pt1 | contig 147020 bp, 196 predicted proteins | sample MGYA00580988_ERZ773245 | MGnify/ENA primary metagenome ERZ773245 (study PRJEB29015, sample SAMEA2737792) | human gut metagenome | biome: human gut; feature: human-associated habitat; material: faeces | place: China | collected 2012 ... | reverse complement strand
GAAGAAAGTGCCCCCCACAGATTCTGACGAAGTTGTGATGAATACGAATGCAGCCGGGTATCACCGCAAGCCATTGAGTGCGTTGTGGAGCTGGATTAAGAGTAAGATGGATGATGAAATTATCACCATCACAAAGAGCATTACTATAACAACCGACTGGCAAGATACAGGAATCAAGGGGAATGCTATTCCTGGATTTGGTACATATGCGGTACAGTTTTGTGGTGGAGATCCAACGATAAGTATCTGGGGAGATTATTTTTCAGGTATTATGACGTGGTATAACGGTGGAACAAACGGTAATAATGCAGATGAAATATCGCTTCATTGTGCTGGTCATGCTCGAAATGGTCAATTATTTTATCTTAGGACATTGCGTCATGGTCGAGGCGGTGATGATTTGACATTGCAAATTAAGGGAAGTTATGCTGCGTCGAGTGCTGATATTTTTACATTTAAATTCCGCAAACTGATATAAACAACGCATTACAAATAAGACGTTTTATAAGGAGGCGATCACATATCGATGAGTGATGAAAAGAAAAGTTGGCTAGACAGAGCGGGTGCGGTTCACCTCTGGAAAACGATCGAGGCTATGCTCGGTACAAAAGTAGATAAAATCGAAGGATTCGGCCTGTCCAGCAACGACTATACAACAGAAGAAAAAAAGAAGCTTGCTAGTTTAAGCGACCCTAATGTAGCTACTACTGAAAACAATGGCTTGATGAGCTCGGCTGATAAGGCAAAGCTGGATGGCATTGAAGCGGGTGCTAACAATTATACTCACCCGGTATACGAAGCAAAACAGGCTGGACTATATCGCATCAGTGTTGATAATACAGGCCATGTGGCGACAGCAGATAAAATGACGAGTGAAGAGTTGGCCGCAGAGGGTGTCTCTCCTGTCGATCATACGCATGACTTGGGCGAATTGGTAGATACACTAGAGACGAGTGCTGACGCTGTTGAAGATGCTGATACTGTTATGGTTGGCGCTATAGTTACGAGTGATGATGGCAGTGCGACTACGAAGTATACCCGCAGACCGCTGGCTGCTTTATGGGACTGGATCAAGAGTAAGACGGATACGTTATATGCTGCTGCAGGACATACACATAATTACGCTGGTTCTACTGAACCGGGTGGTGATGCGCTGAATGCAATGAAGTTAAATGGGTTGTCTACAAGTACCGACGGAGACAAAGATATCTAGGGTACTATACCAACCGTCAGCGCCAATAGTGGCTTGACAGAATTAGGCAAGTACATTGATTTTCACGCCACAAAAGATAGCGGAGAAGATTTTGATGCGAGATTTGTCGCTAATGGCGATGGGCAGATTTTGCTCAATAAGACAACCGGCGGTAATGGGGATGGTACACTTAAAGCTAATCTATTGGGTAATGCATCAAGTGCAGATTATGCAACTGAAACACTATTTAATAAAGCACAGTGGGTAAGTTTAACAAACCTTGACCAAAACACATGGTATCCGGTTGTAAGTATGAATAGCATTCCATACGAAGGATTACGTCATATCAAATGTAATGTCCAACTAAATGGTGGCTCAAAACCATCTTGGAGTACACATGGCGGTGGATTTACTGTAAATCTTGACTTGTTGGTCACTGCTGGTGGTTGGGGTACGACATCATCCAATTCTATTTGTCTTGATAATTTTTACAGTTGGACAACATCAAATGCAAATCCGGCAGGATATAGCCAAATGGGACAGGGTTCTGTTGCAGTATTCTGGCTTCGTGGTGGTGGTCAATATAGACTTTATGCAGATTGGGATGCAAATTGGCAATTAAAAACAAGTACATACACAAATTGTGATCAAAGTGTTTCCCCTACAACGTCTTACCCAGGTGTAAGTATAAATCGTTCTACTATTACAGCAGATATAAACGGGAACGCTACCATCGCTACCACTGGTGTTCGTGATTATAATAATGCAAATAATACAATTAAAATTGGTTGGTCGGGCGCAGACCTTGATGCCAACACGCTTGCTTATGTTGCTGGCTATACTTCCGATATGAAGATTCATACTGCTTCGAAAAATGGCGTGCGGAGCTGGCTAGGAAATGGCGTCTCCGCTTCTGGCTAGAACTACGTTCGTTTCGATGACGGAACACAGATATGTTGGGGTTCATGTGGTAATAACTCATTTTCTAGTTTTGGCGCAGCTTTTGCCAACACAGATTATCGCATTGGTATGAGTGAATGGAAAAGTAGCAGCTGGGAAAACTATGCAATTGGTGGTAAATCAACCACTGGTGTTACTCTGCGAAGTGAAGATAATACGATGGAATATATTGCAATTGGACGATGGAAGTAAGAGGTGATGTATATGGATGAAATGAAAGAAATCGAAAAGAATGAGGAGACAGGAACACCAAGCGAAACAACTAGTAAGCCAGTCGAAGAACCACCTATTCTTCCCTCTATTGAAGATGTTGTAATTGGCTATCAGGTAAAGAAGCCAGTTGAAACACAAGCAGAATGTGACGTATATAGTGTTGTTGTTGCCGCCGTGACAAAACATAACGAGACTGCGGTGTCTGGTGATTACTACTGGATGATTGCTGATTTAGATGATTGTTATGAAGTACAACAGCATGAACCAGTTCCTTCAGAGGATATGAAGCTTGAATCTCTCAAAACGAGTAAAATATCCAAGTCAAAAATTGCTCTCTCTACCTTCCTGTCTCTACATCCTATCCAGTGGACAGATGGTAAGTATTACAGTGTCACCAGCGAGAAGCAAGCTCTTCTTACAAGCAATCTTGCCCTATATCAGATCTCTACAGCCGCCGGGCAGCCTTTTAAACTGACATGGAATTCTACCGGCGATGAATGTGTGGAGTGGACTTATGACAATCTAGCCGCTCTGGCACTAGCGATTGGTGTGTATGTAAAGCCCTTTGTCTCTCATCAGCAGGAATTGGAGATTGGCATCAAGGCATGTACGACCAGCGCAGAAGTAGACGCTATTGAAATCAGTTATGATGCTGTACTGGCAGAATATCTGGATCTTCACGCAGATAAGGATGTGGCAGAATGAACAACAAATTTCGTGAGCTAATCAAATGCGGCATCCTCTTTTTGATCGGAGGGTGCCTTTATTATTGTATTGAGATTTTATGGCGTGGACACTCTCATTGGACGATGGCTGTTGTCGGTGGCATCTGCTTTCTTGTGATCGGTGGACTGAATAACTATATTCCCTGGGAAATGCCGCTCTGGAAACAAGCTGGTGTTGGAGCGCTCTTTGTGACTGCTATGGAGCTTGTGGTGGGTATCCCGCTGAATCTTATGCTTGACTTGCATATCTGGGACTACTCTTCCCTGCCATTCAATCTATTGGGCCAAATTTGCCTGCCGTTTACAGTGCTATGGTTCTTCCTTGCGTTGCTGTGCATTTTTGTTGATGATTGGCTTCGTCACATTCTATTCAATGAAGAGCGCCCGCATTATCACTGGCGTACTGTATGTGATGGCGGAAAACGCACATAAAGAGAAAGAGCCCCTGTGACGATGGCTACATCACAGAGACTCTAACTCACGCAACAACTCATAAAAATGAGGTTGTACTAGCCCGATGGAGGGTTTGTACTGCTCTCACTATATCACGTTGATAGGAATTTGTCAATTGAAAGGAGGAATTATGGCGCAGGAAATCTTAAAGCCGCTGTTATTAGACGAGACAGGCAAAGAAATCGTGACAGCACTGAACGCTATTGTTACACAGCTGACAGCGATCAATGAAACACTGAAAGCCAAAAACAAAGACAGTGGTATGAATGGTGGTGAGAAGACATGATAGGAAGTTTGAACGCCGCACCTCACGTCTATTCTTTTACCATACAGCAGCTGTAGACCATGTTGCTGAGCATCTGTGGTGGCATCACTGCTATTTCAGCTGCAATCGCTGTTATCATAAAGGCAATCAATCATGCGAAAGCCCCGGATGACAAGCAGAACGAGCGACTGAATGCCCACGATGCAGAGATTGAGAAGATCAATAGAAAACTAGGTGCAGATAAAGACAGGCTCGACCTGTTTCAATCCAAGCTGGTCTCATTAGAAGAGCACCAGAAAGAAAACAGTATCACGCTGGAAGTACATGACCGTAAAATTCTCGAATCAGAACAGCGTATCAGTCACAGTGAGCAGGGCAATAATGTCACCATGAAGGCTCTGCTTGCACTCCTCAGTCACGGCATCGACGGCAACGCAATTGAGCCGATGAAGGAGGCAAAGGCTGCACTTGAGAACTATTTGATCGATGGTCAGAACAACACAAAGAATATTATGAACTAACCCGGGACTGTGTGTCCCGGGCTTTTTTATTTTGGAGGTTTATTATGATGGATATTATCAATGAGCTGGTTTCTGTTATCGTCCGCCTGGTTATTGCTGGCGCTGGCACTGCCTTTATGGCCTATGGCATCCCCTATCTGAAAAAGATCGGTGTGTACAAGCTGGTACAGATCGCTGTTCGTGCCGCAGAGAAGCTGGGCGCAACCGGCGCTATCGAAAAGGCCGACAAGAAGAAATACGTTATGGAGGCTCTTGAACGTCTAGGTGTGAAGATTACTCCGACCATTGAGACCATGATTGAGGCCGCTGTCAAAGAGATGGACATCCAGAGCGATAAAATCAAGGACGAGTTCAAAAAGAATTGAAGGTGTAATGAAATGGGTGTTATTACATACTCTATGAAGAAGGACTAGAACAAAAAGGTGTCGGCTCATTTTTCCGTCTATGAGTTCGCCTGCTCCGATAAGAGTGATACAGTTCTAGTTGATAGTCAGCTGATTGAAGTGCTAGAACAGATCCGCGCTCACTTCGGCGCTCCTGTCCACATCAATTCTGGGTATCGTACTCCTGCCTATAACATCTCCATCGGTGGAAGCCCTCGTAGCCAGCATTGCCTTGGTACTGCCGCTGATATCTGGATCAAAGGCGTTGATCCGATTCGGATCGCACTGTATGTATCTTCCCTGCCCTACTTCGCCAAGAGTGGTGGTATTGGATATTATAGCCGTGCTGTGCTTACGAGCGGCTTTGTTCATGTTGATGTGCGCACTACACGCAGCCGCTGGATCAGTAAATCCGGTACAAAATATATAAGCGTAGCCAATCTTATGCCGACTATCAGACAGGGTGCGAAAGACGCTATGAACGGCGCTTCTTATGCTGTGACTGTACTGCAACGGCATCTTGGTGTTAAAGCTGACGGCATCTTTGGCGCGAATACCAAGGCGAAGCTGATTGAGCATCAGAAAGGACACGGGCTGGCTGCAGATGGCATCTGTGGACCTGCTACATAGGGTTCGTTTTGATGGCAGATAACCAGAATACATTTCGTGCAGGAGACAAAATTAAATTAGACGGAATATTATTTTCAAACAGCCAAACACACTGCGGTATGCGCCGCTCTGGTGAATGGTATATTTTTGATGGGAAACTTGTGAACGGGCGCTATCGAGTGACAAATCTTGAAAGCCGCATTGGCAGGTATCCAATTTCAGTAAATGTATCGGGCTATGTAGAGCCGAGTGATATCGAGCTGATATAAAACGAATGGGGTATTGATCCTTGATTGGACCAGTACCCCATTTTTTAGCTTTGATTATTTTATTGATTCAGACAGCCACTCTTTCCAACCATTGATTGTGCGAGGGCAATTATCTTGTTGTGCAACTATTTCATACAAAAGCGCTGCTAACTCATCGTCCGATAGATTACGAATCGCTTGAGCCTTATTAGCCGTCGGGTGTCTATGAAATATAAACGCGAGTGCAAGGTCAAGTATTTTTGGATTGTTCATTGTTCCACCTTATGAAATACAACTGGAGCATCCTCTATTTCCAAATCAGCGGCAATCACCATTGGCGACAACCACCTTAAAACCAACAGTCTATTCTCAGGCTCGTTCTTGGGACCTGTCCAGAAATGATGCCAGTGACCACGACGCATGTGAGGGCGCGGTGAGTTGTGAGTAGTGGGTTCAGAGTCGCTATCAGATGCCTTCGTTTTCTGTTGACGGATGGCTGCGCCGATTCTTTCGCCAACATCCCATTTACGAATCTCAGAATATTTATCTTTGATTACTTTGCCGCGCTTTGTTACAGTTGCCTGTTCTTCATCTGGGGCAATCTCTGCATTCTGTGCCAAAATATAAAGGACGACCTGCATGACTTGTTTGATAAACGTGATCGTCTCTTCATCTTTTGCGGGGTCTGCTTCTGCATACTTTTCCAGCTTTTTATTTCCTTTGGCGTGTTCAGCGAGCTGTTCATTTAACTTTTTGATACTGTTTTCAATGGTTCCGGCATCAAGGTTGATGGGATAAGTGAACGAATCCCCATTCTCAGAAAGGAACGTCAACTTCAAATCACGCTCATGCAGCTTAACATTATAATCAAGAGACACGAAGAAACCGTGAATCTTTTCATTGTCGAAATAAGTATTGGGCAACTCAACATAAAAACACTGATACGGGAGATGCATCAAAATATCGACAGGTATATCGATGTCATCCTTTTGTTCAAAGAGAAGGTCTTTTATATCTTCGTTGATAACATAGACTTCTTTACTGAGCCTCCACGGTGCCAAAACAGAAACGAGCTGCGCACATGTCACAACAGCGCTCACTTCGTTCATCGACAGACGGCTAAGGTCATGCCCATCCGATACAACAGTCAGTGCGGCTTCGATTGGAGCATAACACCACTCAGGCCATGATACAGAACTTGCTGTACCATTCATATCATGGAATTCTTCCATCTCTTTCCACACGATAGGATATTGAGTAGTGAGAACTCTGAGCATTTTAAGAGGGAGATAGATATCTTGTTTCATAATATTACCACGCCTTTGAATTGATATTGTAGTTGGGGAAGTAATCTGCAAGTTCTGCAGCGTCCAGATAAGCCTCCCAAGTTGCACGGGCCACAGCACGAGCTTGATCAGCGTCACGCAATTTAATTCTCCTTATGATTCGGATGTCCTCGATAGCGTCCTTCTCTTCTTGTGTTGTATCGGGGTCGCTACGATGTTTATCAAGCCACATAGATACCGGGAATTCATTCGTTTTGCTGTCATAGCCTTTGCGCTTCTTGAACTCTTCGATGATATCTCCACAGTCATAATACCTATCCATGAGCTGATTGTATTCTTCTGTGGCCTTGTTATACTTCTCGTGTGCCGCCTCTGATTTTTTGAGTAGACGATCGACGAGCTCTTGAAGTTCCTTAGTAGGGATAGTTTGAAATTCCTCCATGGTTGCGACCTCCATTCGGTTTTCTTTAACTCCATTATATCACATAGCACATGCAGTGACAAATAAAAATAAGGCGCAGGTTGCCTCACACCTTGTGATAATGCGCTGCTTGGCACATCGGTTCAAATACGGTTTTCAATTTTAATGCTTCTACTAGTGAGTCACTGGATTGTCACATCAGGGCTCTATTGATTAAGACTCAAAATCGGACTTGATTGCTACGCTTTGTGCGGTCTGTGAGTGCACCGCTGTGGTGTAGATAGAAAATTGGTGTAGTAGTGGTGTAGTAGAGAAGAAAACTCCTCTATTTTAATCGTTTTTTCGTAACTTTTACAAATAGCGCTCAAATGTGTTCAAAATAAGGGAACGGCGTGTAAATTACAATACAAATTCATATATGGCTATATTTTACGATATGTCGTTCACTTTTCTTAACCGAAGTTTCTACATTTTTATGCCAAGTCATACCCATTTATATATTTTTTGAAAAATTGGTGTAGTAATTGGTGTAGTGCTCAACCATTTGCTATTCTTAAAAAATCGTCAACTGTAACAGGCAGATTGTACTCTGCATATACATCCAACGTCATTCGTATATTAGCGTGACCCATTAAATACTGAACAGATTTAACGTTCATACCAGCAGAAATCAGTCTTGTGCAGAACATGTGCCGAAAAGTATGTGGTGTCGTTTTTGGTAGAGTGTCGCCTGTTTCTCTATGGTATGCTCCAATCATACTTTCAATAATTGACTTGACGGAATCTTTGTCTTTTGGAGAAAGGGTTCCTCTTTTCAAAAATAGGAACGACGTATATCCATCCATCTCTGGACCAGGATCATTTAATGCTTCTCTTTGACAAATAAGCCTTTCGAAACTTTCTCTTGCGCTATCAGTAAGGGGGATTTTCCTTTTCCCGCTTTCACTTTTTGGCTCTTGCACAAATGTTCCAATTCCTGGGACATATGATATTTGATGTGTTATGTTTAAACAATTATTTTTTAAATCAACATCATCAATTGTTATTCCGCATAACTCACCAACACGAACTCCTGTTTCATGCAGTATAATAAGCATATCTGTATATTTCTTATAGACTTTACTCGTTTTAGAAAAGTCAATAAGTTTTTTATACTGCTCTTCTGATAATAAAATTTTTTTCTTTTTCGTAGGCTTTATAAGTTTATTCAAGCTAAATGAAAACGGATTATAAGAAATCATATTCTCGTCAACAGCCATTTGAAAAGCAGGAGAAATTATATTTTTCATATTTCCGATAGCACATTGGCTCATTCCATTTTCGTTAAGAGATAAGAACCATTCTTTCGCATCTAATGTCGATATTGATGATATATTTTTTTCTCCGAATGGATCGTTTTTTATTTTTCTAAGATATTGCCCTCGTGTATAAGCAGAAGTTTCTTTAAGTGATTTTTTGTGAATAGTTTCATATCGTTTTATCAACTCATACATTGTTATTATCACATCGGCCTGTTCCACGTCAGACTCTAAAGTTTGTTTCTTTTTATCTCGAAGTGCTTTTAAATCATTTGCGTACATAGTATGCCGTTTTCCAAATTTATCTGTCCAGCGGTATTGATACAGGCCATCTTTTCTTTGACTCTCACCTTCTTTTAAAACTCTACCTTTGTTATCTTTACGTCTTTCCATAATATTAGACTCCTTACATTATAATAAAGAGCCTTGATGTGACGACATGAGTATACCACACCAAAGCTCAAATTTCAAATTGAATAAGACTGATCTATGTACTTTTCAAGAGCTTTACGTTTGATAAGACGTTTTCGGCCTACAAAAAGCACAAACGGACAGTTTTGTTCTTCCGCCATTTCTCGAAGTTTGCATTGACCAATATTCGAATATGCTGCAGCTTCTTCTATTGTAAGGGTGGCTTTTTCCCAGATTGGAACTTCTTTCATAGAATCTCCTCCATCTTCTCCGACCCGTATCGTGACACGCACACATTATATAAGAGCATCGCCCTGGTCATCAGGCCGACACCGCCGATACGAGGTGTAACTTTGATATTCTCCATCTCATAAACAGCGTCAGCGCAATCACCGTGCTGCTTTCCGTTCTCGTCGTAGTTGATACCGACATCGATACAGACCTCGACTCGATCAAGACCAAACGGCGTGATAAAGTTGCGTTTTCCGACCGCAGAAATAATCACATCGACCATTTCATATCCGAGGGCAGTGGCCTTCATGGCGGAGCCCGTGCTATTCACAGAGATCACATTACAGTGGCGCTTAATCAGCATATCGACCAACGGACGACCTACGATATCAGACTGACCACATACAAGCACATTCTTTCCGTCCAGATTGTAACCGATGGAATCAAAAATCTTCATAACGCCAAGCGGAGTGCAAGGCTGAAATGGTGATGTAGAATTAAAACCATCAACGTCAAGTTCGTCTGGAATACAAATATTTTTAGGATCGATATGTTTTGGCAACGGAAGCTGAACAATGATACCGTCCACATATTCCCAATTATAATCTTTTAAGATTTTGTTGTTCAATTCATCTTCAGTAATATTTTCTGGCAGCTTGATAAGCTCCGCTTCGATTCCAACCTCTTCGCAGTCACGCAGCTTGCCGCGAATATAAGCGTTGGATGCAGGGTTATCCCCTACTTGATAAATATGTAAAATAGGAGCATAGTCATCTTCTGTGATAATATTCTTGATTTTATTTTTGATATCTTGTGCAATAGATTTGCAATCAATAATCATTGTGAACCTCCTTATAGCATCATACCGGCAATGGCATGAATGACCCTCTCAAACATCTCGTGATTGAAAACATAGTCGCCAAGATCACGCACAAACGAGATGATATTATTTTCGCGGCCTTCGATTTTGAAATGCTTAAATCCTTGTGAAACCAGCATTTTGATTTCATCTTCATTCATAGATGTGCCAAGAAGAGGATTGCTGTTTCGAGTAGAGCCGCAATAGTTATATACTGTCGCCAACTGATTTTGCAGCTCCGTAATATCATCACCATTGACAATAGCCTGACCCAGCTTTGTGTTCAGCTGATAGTGACGGCCTGCCATGGGACAATTCGGCAGACACCGGTGATTGACAATAAATTCTACTCGATCATGGTCATGTAAATTCTTAATAAACTGCTCGTCATGGATCTTAAATGGATTCACAACGACAATATCAAAACGGTCAAGCAGACGATTATAATATTCGGCAGAATCATTCCCAAGACCGACTTCAACAGACGGTTTTACTTGCGAAGAAATCAGCTCAAGATTGGGATACATATAGCGAATATAATCAGCCAGTAAATCGGACATAACAATAACGCCGTTACGGTTTGTAAGACCATTTTGATTATTATGATCGAGGTGACGCAACATAATATTTGAAGTTTCATCAACAAGATCGCCGCGTGTAACAAACGGGCTTGAGAATGTCAAACGAACTCCAATACCAAGTTCATTATATTTATCTGCTCTGGACAGAACTTCTGACACAGGCAGATTTTTCTGTGGTGGGATACGACCACCCTGTAGGATTGTGGATATACTTCCAAACACATATCTGATGCCATTTTTCTCACAAGCCATTTTACAAGCTTTGTCAATATCAAACATCATTTCATCATGGCCGCAAAACGCGCCGATATTCCAATCGATTTCACCGCCGTAATCTTTTACAAGCATCAAGTTCTCCTTTCTTTATGAAGGTCTAGTTATTAAAACATCACGCCGCAATCATTCGATAGATAGCAGCCTTCCAATGAACTTGCGACTTTGCGATACTTATTATCAAGCTCAACAAGAAATGTGTTTATCATTTCATTATAAATATGTGCGGCCTCTTCGTAAGTATCAGCAAATGCATAATACGATTGATTTGTATTCACGCTGATTGTACGATTTTTTGTTTTAAACTTCGAGTTCCAATAATCCTTGTTATGAATAGATCCTTGTACCGGCTTGCAATTGATGCCGGCTTTCGTATCATCAAATCGAAATCCAGTGCACCAGACTGCTTTATCTTCTGGAACAGACATAAGTGTATAAGTCATATTCTTTATTCCTTCTATTACCTACAATATGCATGTAAAAAGGCAGATTCTCTTGCAAGCAATCTCATTCTAATTCCACAAGTGCATTTGCACTCAGGACATTGTATTTCTGCCGGACGCCCTGTATTATCATAATTTTTTACCGTTTCGCTAACAGGTCGTGCCGGTAAAGGCTATACATGAAATTCGGCTCTTTTAGCTTCAAATACACACCCGCAAGAGTCACAAGTCACTTTATATAATTTCTCAGAATATTTTGTCTGACTCGTTCCATGTTTTACAACATTCATATTTTTATTCCTCCCACCCACCACTGCGATTATGTATCAGATACCAAACTTGGCGTTTACCTTTTTCAAATTGTCGGCTGCCTCGGCATAAGCATCGCGTGCAGCATGATAATCGGCCATCTTAGCAGCCAGAATCCGTTTTGCTTCCCGCTCTGCGATATCAGCATTTGCGAGCTCAGGATTCAACTGGAAGCCGACCGCTTTGATACCGCTGGTGAACCCCTGCAAGTCTTTGTACGCAACCTTCTTCTCTGCGATATAAGTACCCTTCTTACCGTCAATAACTGACTCGGTGTTGAACATCTTCACCATACGGTCAGCGGGAGATCCTGCGATTTCGTAAACATAAAAATACTTTGCCATAATTTAGCCCTCCTCAACTTTTTCAAACGTATAAATTGTGTGTGCGGTTTCGATTTTTACGATTTTTTCATCTTCTGTAATCGAGACAGAAGTAACGGGAGATGTGTGCATCCCTCCAGGATATGGATAGCCCTCATTATCTTTTACATATCGGAATTGAGCAATCCAGCCGACAGGAATTGGACGGAACTGCATTGTCATACCGATCCATTCCGGATACCATCCGTCAGTACGAGTTTCGCCCGTATCTACGTAGACTGCATCCTTCATAATGTAATCGCCTTTCGGCATTTGAATCACATTGTTCATTAGTTTCTCCAATCAAAAGCTCCGCTTGTACTTTTTATGAGCTGCACTGATACTGTTGCAAGATCTCGATTGGCAATATAGTTCGAGTCAAGTTTAATCCAACCAGTTTCCTTCCCAAGATTTGCTTCAACCAGTGCTTCTATTTCTTCTTTCTTTTTGGTCGCATCCGATTCCATAGCTTCTCCAGCCTCTTTGTGGCTCATTTTATCGCGATAATCGGAATTTTCATAGTCAATTGAAAAGCTATGATCTATGCCATTTCTTAGACAATAGTCGACGTAGACAGTCCAGCATCTATATGGTTCAAATTGTCTTTGCTCTTTGACTTCTTCTGCCTTTTCAGGTTCTTCTGACGGTTTTTCTTCTGATTTATTCCAGAACATTTTACATCACCCGCTCCTTTTCATCCCAGTGTTTGATACCGTATTTGTCACGAACACGATTTAATCTTGCAAGAATTTCTTTATATTGCGGATTGTTTGGTTCTGTCTCGAACATGGCCGTCTCTGCTTTCCCAAGTTCTTCGTTATATCTATAACCACCATTTCTTAGCTTTTCCCCAATGACAATCAATTCGTCATCACTTTGTACCGATTCGTCATAGATACCATTTTCATCATAGTATTTAACACGTCTTTCTACATATGGGGATTTAACTGTATATCCAAAACTACATCGCATAAGCAATACTCCTTAATTGTTAAACACCAGTGCTTCCGAAACCATTATCACCACGCTCAGTTTCGTTCAATTCATCAACAACATCGAACTGTGCCTGATAATACGGAACGAACATGAACTGTGCAATACGGTCACCATGGACGATTTCCTGGGGCATATCAGAGTGATTGTGTAGCGGAATAAATGCTTGGCCACGATAATCCTCATCCAGCACGCCAACTTTGTTCGCAGGTGCCAGACCCTTCTTAGATGCCAGACCACTGCGGGCAAATCCGAGGATAGCCCAACCATCAGCAGGAGCAAAACGCAGGCCGGTACCGATCATACGGGTCTCATGCGGACGGATGTAAATAATAGGATTACCATGCTCGTCATACAGGTCTGCCTGATCCGCTGGGATATAAGCGTAAACATCAGCACAGGCTGCCTTCTCAGTGCCATAAGTAGGGATTTGAGCGTCAGGATAGATCTTATTTACTTTTACAATAGGGTTCATATTAGTTCTCCTTCCATAATACGACTTCGTTCTTTTTCAAGCTCCGCTTGACATCGATCACTCTTTGATTGTTGCTGCCAGCCCATGGCAATGAAATATCGCGCTGAGCCTCGATATATGGGCCATCCACCAGAACGTCCACATAATTCAGATGATCCCAATCTTTGATTTGATCCCACTTGTATCCAGTCCACATCCAGATATCCTTAGTGTCGCCGAACTCTTTGCGGACACGCGCACAGATATAGCCAACGATAAGCCGGTTCTGAACGAACAGAGGGTCTCCCCCGCTGAATGTCAAGCCTTGAATATAATCGGGGCGAAGCAGATCAAGCAACTCTTGCATGGTGTCTTCGACGAATGGGTTTCCGGCGGTCGCATCCCACGTCTGAGGATTATGGCAGCCGGGACAACGATGGGAACAACCTGAGCACCAGAGTGTGACCCTGCAGCCGATTCCGTTTGCGATATCTGGTGTTGTTATTTTGATATAGTTCACTGTAACTCTCCTTCTTCTGTTAATTCGTGATATAGTACAACCTTTTTATCAACTCGATACCAATCGGTATGAATAGGCTGAACGTACCAATTCTTGATACTACCGCAATCAGAATACGGATAGATACAAAAACCAATGAATGTGCTTCCATCTGCGCACTTAGCGATTACCCGTTGCCGATCTTGTGGATGTTTGTCATCGACCAACTTCTAGGAAAACTCTCCATGGCCACCAGTTGCGTGTACGGGTTCATATTTGAAATCGCTATATCTCAAAGGCTTTACAAATCCTATATCCCATACAATTTGTTCCACTTGTTTCACATCCTTTCATGCCACCACACCCACCCTACTTGTTTTATTTACTGCTTCTTACTGTTCGCAAATCTGCCAAAGATAAGCAGCACCAGCCAAATACCAGTTGCTGCCCATAGATTAAAATCTGGCCCAAGTAGCTTCCAACCGCCATATAATACAACAGTCGTAATGAACCACGACAGAATAAAACCAAGAAAGCCTGAAATGAATTTTGCAATATCATTCATGCGATATCACCTGCCTTTCCTTTAATTATCAACGAATCACGCGATTGTGCTGCTTGTTGATTGTTGTTTTCTGAATTTTTACCCATACCCAACTCTTTAATTGTCGCTAAGATGAACAACTCTGTCTCTGATTTCCTGAGTACGTCCCTGATTCCAGAAATTGCTTCCAATGTAACCGCAGGTACGCCGTGCAACATTCATCTTACTCTGGTCACGGTTGCCACAATTTGGGCATTCCCATACCAGCTTGCCGTTATCCTCAACGATCTTGATCTCACCGTCGTAGCCGCAGCACTGGCAGTAATCGGACTTGGTGTTCAGCTCGGCATACATAATGTTGTCGTAGATGAACTTCATTACACTGAGAACTGCCGGAATGTTGTGCTGCATATTGGGCACTTCCACATAGCTGATAGCACCGCCCGGGGATAGCTTCTGGAACTCGCTCTCAAACTTGAGCTTAGTAAAAGCATCAATATGCTCACGAACGTTTACGTGATAGCTGTTGGTGATATAGTCGTGGTCTGTGACATCAGGAATAATGCCGAATCGCTTTTGCAGGCACTTGGCGAACTTATATGTAGTAGACTCCAACGGAGTGCCGTACAGAGAGTAATCAATGTTTTCTGCTTCTTTCCATTCTGTGCACTTATCATTCATATACTGCATGATAGACAGCGCGAACGGTTTTGCTTCAGGATCGGTGTGGCTCTTGCCGGTCATATACTTCACACACTCATACAGACCAGCGTAGCCCAGGCTGATGGTGGAGTAGCCGCCAAAGAGCAGCTTGTCGATCTTCTCGCCCTTCTTCAGGCGGGCCAGTGCGCCGTACTGCCAATGAATAGGACTCATATCAGAAATAGTGCCGAGCAACCGCTTATGACGAGCCTGCAATGCACGATGACAAAGATCGAGACGTTCATCAAAGATTTTCCAGAATGCGTTCATATCTCTACCAGAGCTACATGCTACATCCACCAGATTGATGGTGACAACACCCTGATTGAAGCGGCCATAGTATTTCTGACCCTTGACCCAGTTCCCTGCATTCGCCACATTCTCAGTAGTTCGGTCAGGAGTAAGGAAGCTCCTGCATCCCATACTTGTCCACACACCGCCTTTGAGCTCCTTCATAACCTTTGCAGAGATATAATCAGGAACCATACGTTTTGCGGTACACTGCGCTGCCAACTCAGTCAAGTGATAATATTTAGAATCTGGATGGATATTATCCTCATCAAGAACATAAATCAGCTTCGGGAATGCAGGAGTAACATAAACACCGACTTCATTTTTGACACCTTTGATACGCTGTTTTAACATCTCTTCGATAATGACAGCTAAGTCATCACGAGTCTGACCGGCAGGAACCTCGTCCAGATACATAAACACAGTGATAAAAGGAGCCTGACCGTTGGTTGTCATAAGAGTGATAACCTGATACTGGATGGTCTGGACACCACGAGAAATCTCAGCTCTTAGACGACGATTTACAATACGGTCAATAGCTTCCTGTGAGGGCATTTTTTCGATATCGTCATTCTGAAGCATCTCATAGAATTCGTTATGAACTTCTGCTGTAATCTTCTTGCGGGAGACATCCACAAAGGGAGCCAGATGAGACAGCGTAATGCTCTGTCCGCCGTACTGGTTGGATGCCACCTGCGCAATGATCTGGGTGGCAATGTTGCAGGCGGTGGAAAAGCTGTGTGGTTTATCAATGCCAGTACCAGAAATAACAGTGCCGTTCTGCAGCATATCCTCCAAGTTGACCAAATCGCAGTTGCCTGTTACAATGCCACCATCCAGCGTAAAAGAATGAGTTTCAGGTTCTTCAACACACCAAGCATCATATTCAATTTCAGGTCGATACGGCGTAATCTTTTTCACAGACCACAAATTGTTCGCAATTTGATACTTTCTGAAGCGGAACTCAATCAGTCGTGCCTCTTTCTTAAAATTCGTATCACGAACGACTTCTGATTCGCTTGATACATAAAATCCTGCAACAGAAGAGATATCACGAATCATCTCCGCCACACGATCATCAGAAGTTGCAACTTTGTTGGCTTTTACTGCACCATCGGCAGCATAAAATCCTTCAAATAGATGTTGCTTTCCTTTTATATCTAAGAACCGCCACGCTTTTGCGTTCAGGAAATCTTGTTTAAACGCACCCCTGTGTAAAACATAAGCATCACCATGATAAGATTCTGGATATGTAACGGTATCTCCGGCTTTTACAAAATTATCTGCGTATCTAATTTTATTGCCACATAGACGAACTGTAGTATAGTCATTTTTCTTATCAAGACCATCTCCGATTGCAAATCCTGTAGCCCATGCCTGATAATCTGCTTTTGATTCCATTTCGTACTTAGAAAGCTCAGGAAGCATGGCTAATGTCATTCCCTCTTTTAATTCAGTGGTTACAGAACCATCATTCAGCAACCATCTGTGATTTGCCGTGCAGAAGACATGCTTAACAGACCGACCTGCCTGAAGCATAACATCCTGCATTTTTTGCTTCCCGTACTTTTTTACAGTAGCGGTGTGCCATTTGCCATCAGAACCGACAACTTTTACTGTTTCACCGTCATTGAAATCTCGAAATTCTTTTACGCCACTGTCGGTCACAAAACGAGTATTGCTCTTAAAGCAGTTGTGCATGTGCTGAGCAAAATAATCTGCATCATGGAAGTGAATCAAACCATCTTCATGTGCCTTAACGATCTCAGGGTCCAGCAGAAGACGAGCGGTTAGATCCTTTGATACCTCACCGGCCATATAGTCGCGCTGAACGCTGTTCACGGTGGGGTTCTTATTACTGTTCTCTTGATTGATCGCATCATTCTTAGCGTCGATGATTTCAAGAATACTGGCATTCGTCTTTTCCTTGTCGCGAATTTCCTGACGGAGCTTTCGCCAGTGGCTATAAGATTCAGCTACATCAGCAAAAGGACTTGCTTTCAGCTGCTCAATGACGATATCCTGGATCTGCTCAACAGAAAGAGTGTCCGGCATCTCAGCGATATGATCCGCAATTGCATTCGATACACGAGAATCAATACCGCCTGGAGTGGTGGTCATCGCCTTTTCGATTGCATTCACGATCTTAGACTTATCAAACGGAGCTTTTACGCCATTACGTTTGATTACATACTCCATATTCCATCACCTCCTTATCAATAATAACGCTGCTCGCCCATCATTTTTACGGCATAATCTTCATACCAACGAGCCTTCTTCTCGTCCTGCTCTGCGGTTACACCGGGCTTAGAACCATCACGGAAGCGATACTTGTAGGCATTGCAAATACAGAACCAGCGGACAGCCTCGTCGCCAAACAGCTTACGCATATTCTCAATGCATTCCGTGCCATGATAGTGAGCGGGGCCATTCACATACTCATACGGCTGTGTATCAGACTGCGATGACTCTTCATTTTCGTTAGACTCACAGGAACAGTCGTTATCGGTGTCAGGTATATCGTTCTTGCAGCAATCGCAATCGTCATCACACAGGTCTTCTTCGTCATCGTCTTCATCGTCATCCTCATCGAGGTGGCAGATAACATCACCATCAGAGATTTTTTCGGCACAATCGCAGTTCTCACAGTCGTAATCGCAATCGTCCATATCAATATCCTGCTGGCTCATAGCATTGATCAGTTCGTCGCGGAACATATACTTGATATCTTTGATGCCACAAGCTTCGGCCAGAGCATGAAGGATGTCGTTGTCCAGAGCGGCCAGATCGGCAGTGTTGAAATGAGCGATACGGTGGCCGGTTTTCTCGTCGATGTCTCCAGTGGCCTCCAGAGTCAGGTAACCAAGAACCTTGTCGTTGTCATCAACATCATCGTCATATTCATCGTCTTCCGGAGTAACCATAATAGAAGAATACAGATCGTGATGATTCTTATAGATGTCGGCCAGCAGATTATGCCAGATAGGACTCTCCTTCCGAATGCTCCATTCAACGACATTCCCTACCCAGTCCTCCTGACCAAATAGATACATACCCTTTTCGTTCAGATCGTGATAGGTCTTGCTGATTGCCAGAGTCATAGGCATCAGCAGCTCGTCGGTATGATAGATCAGACGCAAGTGGCCATTTTCCATGGTGACATCACAGTTTTCGATATTAAACATCTTGCTCATATGTACGCTCCTTACTTCTCGATAGTTTTATAAACATCTGCCAGCTTCGGGTGGCGGCCACAGCAGCGGCTCCCCTCGGGACAGAACGGATACTTGGGATTAGCCTCACAGGACGGAACCATCCATGCGCCGAGTTCAGGGCAAACCTGAGCAACCTGGAATTTGATTGCCATAAACAGTCTACGGATCTCACGCTGGGCACGAGTGCAGAGCCGCAGGTGGCTCATTTCAATCAGTGACCGTGCGTTGATGGTAACATAAAGCTCAGTACAGCAGGCATTCGGCAGAACAGCACGAGCGTCTTCATTGGCAGCACCGTGATACTCTTTCAAGATGCGATAGTCGTTGGCGATATCTGCCATCATACCATCAAATACATCCGCGTCTTCCCCACTGAATGGATTGACATACTGCATAACACTTTCATCACAATAGCGCTGGCTGCGAACACTCAGACTGATATGCCGATGGCGGCTCAACTGCGCCAGAAGCGCCCGACTGACACCGGTGACATGGAACGTAAAACTGATGTGTTCAAGCACCGAGGTGTGCCCGGTCGCCTTACATCCCTTTGCGATTCGATAAGTCTCGGTCGGCTGCGAATCGTAACAGACACTTGCTGCCAGCTCTGCGATACTGAGCGGATTCTTGTCTGCATCCTTCTTTACCGGCTGTGAATACGAAATCAATTCGACTTTCATTTACTGCCCCTCCTTGATAAAATCATCCACTGTTTTTCTGCCTGTCAAAACCTGTTTCATTTGTTCGGGCGACAATTTATATGTAATAACCTCACCACATTCATATCCGTAGCGCCGAATCTGACGCTCGCATTCTGCTGTGGCGCGTTCTTTGCGGCCAAGCTCTCTTTGATTGATCCCTCGCATGGGACCTCACCTCCCTCCTTATTCGGTATTTACAATCTCTGTTTCAATATCGTATGCGTACTTGCCATACTTTGGGAATGCAATCATCGTGCCATGTGCCCAGAGGAAATAAAATTCATCCAGTTCTGCGACGATTTCAAAGCGTTCTCCATAGCGAAGCCGCCAACAGAGAGATTCATCTTGATAATTAAGTCTTAGATATCGACGTGTCCAATTTTTCATTGCGAATCTCCTTTAAGATTCGGTCGAAAGTTTTCTCAGCGTGAACGAGATCATCAATTGCGCAATCGATATAATCAGGCTCGCAAAACTCAAAATGATTTTGGGCGATTGTAATTTCTCGTAATGCTTGTCGATACCTTTCAAAAAGCCACTTCTCATTGTTCATACACCGTTCCTTTCAGCACCTCGAAATATGGGTCGCCATCTCGTTTTTCCAGCTGAGTCAATTGGCCATCATTGGCCACAGAATATAGACGAAAGTTTTTATAGATCTTATCGCCTTTGATTGTAGCCAGAGACGTGATGACGTAGTTGATATTGTGTTCTTCTGTGCCGTCCGTGAGTTGAACTTCGAGCCGTTCTTTCTTTGGGATGGCTAATTTACTGAAATCAACCATAAGACACCTCACAAATCAGCAAGCTGAGCAGGAGACCAGATATCTGGAATATCCCAATCTTCTTCCGATTTTCCATTATAAATTCCGTAGAAATATCCTTCGGACGGTACATAAACGACTCGCTGCCAGTCATTCATTCCGTGTGACTTCTTTGGCTCAAAATCACGAGTCAAAATTCTACGTCCACCGCTGCTATAAGCGGATGTCTTTGTAGGAACCTCGATACATTTGTTGTCCAAAATCCGAAGAATGTGCTTAATGGACTTCTTAGAAAGATTCATAACTTTCTCCTTAGCCGTAGCTTACTTCGTTCTTATCATCACGGAATCGCACAAAAGTCGGGAATTGCAGGGACTCAAGGCCGGTCTTTTTATCCATTGTGACCTCTTTGTACTTTAATTCGATGATACGTCCGATGTAATCACCCTGATTCGCCCACACGGTAGCTCTCGTAGCATCATCAAAACCGGAACCAACACGAAGCTCGTTGCCCTTGTAGTCAACAACCAAAGCGCCCATCGTACCAGCCAGACGGTTCTGACCCTCTTCAATTGCAGTGACACGAAGATCAACAGTATAAAAACGCTTGATTTTAAGACAGCCAGTGTGACGCGCCCGCTTATAAGGAACCGATGTATTAAGCATGAGTCCTTCCCAATCATGTTTGACTGCATAATCGAGCCACTGAGGAATCACACTTTGATCTGTACCTTCGTAGACCATCGGCACGACCTGGATATTTTTGAGCCCTTTCTGCTCGATCGTAACGGCTAAATCTTCAAGCCATTTACGACGGAGTTTATATGGCGTAACAAAAGAACCATCTTCATAAGGAAGGCTGCCTTTGCCGTTCTCAAACTCATCAGTAGGAATCAAATCAAACACAACGAACTTGATCTGGCTTTTATCTCCATCCGAGTTCAACATACCAGTACCAACCCGAAATGCCTCGCCGTCTGATAGCCCTTTGCTATTACGGTATACTAGCTCGCCATCGTAGACGTATTCATCAATCAGCGATTCATCACCAAGCTCTTTGATGATGTCGTCCTTAATATGGTCGAGGCCAGTAAACTCTTGTCCCTGACGAGAAATGAACTTGCCACGGTAGAAGGTGCCCCGGTTACCATTCATCTTGCGGCTGAGACTGAACCAGGTGCCCGGCTTGAGTTTGACTTTATCGATAGGATATCCCTGCTGGACTTCCCAGACCGGAATTACCACTTTGCCAAAAATCTTATTGACCGTAGCAGCTTCAACACCCAGAGGCAAATTCTTGGTGAACACTCGAATCAGAAAATCTTTATGTGAAGCATTCCAGTAGATATAACTGGCTGCCATTGACAAAGCCATGTCAGAGCCGGTGTTGCACTCTGCCAGGAATAAGCAGATATCTTGGAAAGTGTGTGGAAATTTATCCACGATTCGCACCTTCTTGTTAATCTTCGCCTTAGAGATTCCTGTTGTGATCTGTGGATCGAGAATGAAATCAAGGAAGAAAAATAACGAATTCTCACCGATCTCGTTTTTTGCATCCAACAAGACTGTTGCCTTATCGGTCTTTTTTGTGGCTTTCTGGAGCTTTTTTGTCAGTGTTTCCAGCTTGTCTAGCAGGACACCGTCCAGAATCAGCTCACCTTCAAAATCAAGTGATGATGTCATCTTCAGTCCCCTTTCTTGTTCTCTTGGTTTTTTGTGGTAGTTCATAATGGGTCAGCGCTTCACGCATTTCGTGGAGAAGAAACGCATGAATCAGCCATGATGTGGTATCTGGCTCACAAAAAATGATCTGACTGTTATATCGAGCAAGCCATGTGGTGAGACTGCCCAGCAATGAAGCAGGTGTCATCTTACTGCGATATGCACCGCGATTGATCTTTTCCCATGAACCGTTTTCAATCAGTATGTAAGTTTTTGCTCCGGCTGCTGCCGCTCTGTCGAACTCTTTAGCGAACCGAATTCGATTCGTTGTGAAGTTGCCGCAGATTTCATCTATGGAATTCTTTCTTTCAATGGTTACCTTATCTGCCAACGAGAATTTTTCGCCATTGGGCAGTGTTACTTCAGCACTATAGTCACCAAAGTCCAGCCGCTTACGCATATAAGCACACGGGAACGACGAGAGACGCTGATGCAGAAGTGGAGTATCCTTTTCGCGGTCATCAACAATAATCACCATTGACTTGAGGATCTGAGTGATTTCGTTATATGTCACTTTGTCACCTCCTTTCACCGCACATGAACGTATTTACGAAGAATCGTTTCTTTGTCGGTCTTGGATTGAATCCACTGGCCCTGCTCATCCTTTGACCAGCGGCCTTCATCCCGCTCTTCATCAATGCGAAGGATGTCGCCTTTCTCGATTGGGGCAGCTTCCAGAGTACGGGCTTTCACCTTAAGACGCCGCTGTTGCCCGGTTTTGAGGACATAGGCTGTAACCGTTTTATTGGAGAACTTGCCATCAATATCCAAGACATAGATATAGGAATCTTTGAGCTTCGGCATAGTAAGCTGGATGTAGCCAAGGCAATCAGCTTCATATTGGATGCGGTCTGTAATTGAAGTTTTGATATCTTCTGTTTCTCTCGCCAAATTCCGAACAACACCAAGCCAATCCACATTGACATATTTTTTCTCAGTCTCTTTTTCGCACAAATAAAGCATCGTGTCATGAGAGAAGAGCCGATCCATGTCAATCTTGTTAAGCTGCTTTGCTCCGAAGTATTTATTAAAGATATCCACCTGGGCAAGAAGCTGATTGGGGTTCCCGAACTCCGAAAAGAAGTCAAGCTTAATAAGAATTTTAAGCTGGCTACTGTCCGCGATTTTCTTCATTTTGTTCACCATAAGCAGATCAATGAAGGAACTGAACTTATCATTGCGGAGCTTATAAAACTCCCGACTAAGCCGCTTGTTCAGATACTTGATAGACTCCATTCCCTGATAGATTTTCTTATCTGTCTTATCGTAGACATATTCATCCCTGGAATGGCGGAACTTGATTGGCATGATCTGGATGCCACGTTCGTTCGCAAGCTTGGTCGCATTGACGATTTTTTCTTGCGTATCCGCAGTGTTCAGAAGTGCCGTTACAAATTCGTGAGTGTAGTAATAGCGATAATACGCACAATAATATGTAAGGATTGAGTACCCGGTAGCATGGTTCAAACCAAACTGATAAGAGGCCGAATTCTCGATAACCTGCAAGAATTCTTTTGCTTCTGTCTCAGCTGTTTCTCTTGGCTTCGTTGAGTGATTACAATAGCCGTTCAGGATACGAGGCATTGCCGCATCCAACTCCGCTTTGTTCTTATGACCGATTGCACGACGAATACTATCTGCATCACCGCCGCTCATATCACAGAACTGTTGGAGGAATGCAATGGTCTGTTCCTGAAAGACAAGCCAGCCCAGACTATCTTTTAACAGCTCGTCGATTTCAGGCGACGGATTGTGATTTGCTTCATGCCGGAAGAGCTTATCTCTGTAAGAAGCACCGCCGGGTCGAATGGCTGCCGTGACCAAGCTCAAATCTGCGATGCTGTGAACATCGTATTTTTTGAGCGAATCAAAAGCGAAGTCTTCAACGAACTGGAAAATGCCAACCGGAGACGTTTTCATATCTGCCCAGACTGCCTGGTCATCGAAATCCATTTCCCAAGTGTGCGGGTACGGAATGTCAGCCAGCTTACAGGTCTTATCAATAACAGACACTGTATCAAGACCGAGGATATCGTACTTTGCCAGACCAACTGCATGAGATGCTTCCATGTCAAGACACAGAATAGGTAGACCGTCTTTATCTTGGAAGACACCATACCTTTTATAAAGGTCGATTGGAGCGATGATGACACCAGCCGGATGGTGAGACAGCGACACGATTGTTCCCTGCAATCCATCGAAATAGTAGAAGATATCAGGATGATCCGCACGGCACTTTTCAGCGCTGACATCGTATTCCTTTTTCACTTTTGCGATTCGATCAAGGGAATAAGGATTCTTGGATTCATCTACATCTGGGTTTTCTCGCTTCCAGACTTTAGCAAGGGCTCGTCCAATCTCGTCGATTGTCGCTTTCCCTGCCAGAGTACCCATAGCCAGAACGTATGCACATTTCTCGCGGCCGAACGATTCAAAGATGTGGTTGTAAATCATGGGGCGATAAGCATCCGGCACATCGATATCAATATCGCCAATCTCAACACGGTTTTCATTACAGAAGCGCGAGAACACCAGATTCCAGCGAGCCGGGTCAACATCGATAATGTCTGTGACGAATGCACACCGAGAACCTGCAACAGAACCACGACTTGGTCCAAATGGAATACCTTCATTTTTGCCCCAAATCATCAGGTCGCTCATAGAAAGCATAAAGCCCAGCATATTGGTTTTCTTGAAGACTGTAAGCTCTTCTTCTACATCCGCCCTAAACTGTGCGACTTCATATTCAGGAATGATACCGCGATGAATTTTGTCATTCAGCATATCATGGGTTCGTTTGATATAAACCTTGGCATCTGATTCAGAGGTCCCAGTCAAAATGGGATATCGTGCCTTTGTGCTCAGAGTGAAATCGTTGACACTATCGGCCATCCGATTCGTATTCTCGATTGCTTCCATCCAGACTTCACGAGGGAGCGCATCTTGCACAGTGAACGCATCGACTAGTTCATTGTAAGATTTGAAAGTTAAATCAAACTCGTCTTCGCCAGTGAATTCGATTCCCTTGCCCATCATAAGGATCTTACGGCACTCTGCTTTATACGCATTCAGACTATGGGTATCAGTTGCAGCAATCAGTGGTTTGTGATATTTCTTAGAAAGCTCCCAGAGATACTGGTTATATTCCTTTTGATCGTCACAATCGTGATACTGAATCTCATAATAGTCATAAGTCTCGCATAGTTTGTCATAGACTTCTTGACGAAATCCATCACATTCTGACGTGTATTTACGAAGTGGACTTGCCAGGCAGGCAGAGATTTTGATGATGTTATCAGACAGACCAAAGAACTCTTCAAAAGTGATGCGCGGCTTATAATACTTGTGGTCAGCATCATAAGATGTGCCCATTATTTTGTTTAGCTCCAGAACACCACGAGCATTTTTGCAAAGAAGAATCGTATGGAAGTTGTCGCGAACTTTATAGCGTTCAGCATCCATCATTTTACCGATTTCCTCTTGTGCTTCCTGCGGGTCCCATCCCTGATAAGATTCATAAACCTCGTCTGGAATCTCTGGATAGTGATATATCTCAGAAGTAAGATATACCTCGCAACCAACGATAAACTTCAACCCCTTCTTTTCTGCATACTGTTTCTTTTCAGTCCAGTTAAGGTTGTAACCATGGTTGGTAGAAGCAATCGCTTTCATTCCGTAAGAAGCAGCGAGATCAACATAGTCTTCCCATTTTGTACAAGAATCAAGGAGCGAACCTTTATCGTCGTGCAAATGGTATACAACATAGTTTTGCTCCATGAATCCTCCTTAAAACAAATCGTCTATACCGACCACGTTTGGGTCTTTTGCCGCATAAAACGGCCGTTTGTTGATGCAATCCCGAAGCGGTTCACAGGTTTTGCGATGACCACAGAGATTTGTACAGAAGAAATTGGGACTGCCATTTTTTTCTTCAATCTCTCGTGCAGGCCATTCGCCACTACGTTTTCGCTCCTCGAACTCGTCCGCTGTTTCGTTTATGTAGTCGATGCATTCTTTGCGCAGTTCATCGGTGACAGGATACGGTCTGACATATGTAGTCAATTTAAACTGGCAGCGAATATCTTCCGGCAGATCATTGATATCGTTCGATTCGATAAATGCCTGGGTAACAATTTCGATCTGCTCACTGTCATACCCGGCGGCTTTCATTTTGGAACGAACTGTGGACCGCAGCGTGTAACCCACTTTGCATCGATCAAGCACCTTTTCGGCTGGTTTTGCACGTTTTCCGAATCCGGTTTCGTATGTAATCTTGCAGTATTTCACCATGATCCAACAAGGAACGGCCGTTTTGAACCCAGCCTGTTCAAGCGCCAGAGTGTACGCGACAAGCTGACGACCATAGTGAAGCAGATCTTCATCCTTAAACTGACTGGAAGTCTTGATATCCAATACCTGCAGCCGCCCGTCTGGCAGGACACGAATCAAATCCGCATAACCCTGAAGATAGCGATCATCGCGAAGCTTCAGAATAAGCAGCTTTTCGACTTCGTACTCACCCTTTGGACTAACCCAATCACGAGCCATACAACGCATGTTTGAGATCCATTTATCGCGGATGCCATTGCCGCCATCTCTCGTTTTGGGAAAATCAATCCCAAGCATATCGAGTTCGTCCAGACCGTTTTCAATGGCAGGACCGATATCCGCTTCCGTGTTCTTCCCTTCAATGATTCCTTCCAGCGTATCGTGGACCACAGTACCAAGAGATGAGTACACATTGGCACACTGTTCGCGCTTTTCGATATATGTAAGATACGCATTATACGGACAATCATGGATGGTGCCGAGCTTTGAATAGCTGTACACCTGCGCCCCTTTGTCATACAGTGCCTGCAGCTCTGGCGCGATTACTCTTTGTCCCATTTACATCACTCCTCTACCCATTTCACATATTTTGTTACGCCCTCTTTGTAAACATCTTTACCAAGATCAGCGATATTCATTTTGGAGCCCTCCTGAATCAACCCGTTAGGCCAAATGTATCCAACCTTTGTTTTTAAGATCGGATTGTTCACGATAAGTTTTTTACATTCGTTGACCAGGTGCTCTTCTTCAAGCCCTTCATCGTAAGCCAGAATGATTTTCTTTGGCAGCAGTCGTTTGATGTATTTGGTTTGCGTATCTGATACATGACAGCCACACGTTGCAAGGGCAATATTGCAGCCGAACGAATCGCATTGCTGGACTGCCTTTTCAGATTCAAACAGAACGATATTCCCTGTTTCCTGAATCCGATGATAATTCTCAGAGTACCCAAACAGTGTTTTACTGCGTGGACAAGCAATCAATGGATACCAGCGTTTATCGTGTTCACACTCGTAATTGGCGCGACCCATGATGCCGACCAAAGAACCATCTGTTGCACGCTCTGGGATCGTGATTCGATTTGATTCCACATCATAACCGACACCGAATTTTTGCTGAGTATCCAGACTGATACCATCTTTGATGAAGCGGAGATTGTATTTGTTAGCATACGGTTCCAGAGTCTCCTCCGGGTACGTTTTCAAATCTTCCATCTCTTCTTCATAGTCAGGCATCAGTTTTAAAAAGAATCCACCGAACGGCCAATGCGTTTTGATGTTGACCTCTTCTTCTGAGATGCCAGCCTTTTGTGCAGCGAATTTCAAAGAATCTGGAAATGAACATCTTTTGATATCCATAATCAGACTGAAAAGATTCCCCTTTTGGTTTGTAGAAAAAACAAAGAACCGAAGCGTGCCGCAATCGAGCATACAACTGGTTGGATTTCGCTGCTCTTCCCGAGCGAACCGCAGATTATTTTTGAGAGGATTGAACTTGATATTTTCAAAGCCAAGTGCTTCAAGGATCTGAATGATTTTGTCTGGCTGATTTTCAAGCTTAGACGTTAATACATTGACATCCATTCATATCGAAGCCTCCCTTCTTATTTATCTGCGGTCGTATTGGCCATGGTCATTTACAATGGTACAGAAACCAATTTCGATCCAACGGTTCCAAGCTGAATCCCACTGATAAAGAAGGGTTTGACCATCTTCATCAGAACGAGTTTTATTCAGAAAAAGAACCATATATTTTTTGTCTTTATCCATGATGAATGGCTCTTTGATTTTTGGATTATCCTTATTTCGCCGATAGGGATTGCAATCAAATTTCTCACCGGTATATTCGTCCTGCCAACATGCCCTGGCAAAGACAGCTTGAGCCACCACTTCTTTTATCTGTTTTGAGTTTGACAGACAAGTTGCGTCAAGCCAACGCTGATTCGTAGTATGTAATGCCAACTGGAAAGTGCAGATCATAGCGACCTGTTCTTTTGAAACGGTATTAAAAATGCGACGGCTGTTCATCAACAATGCCTGCCACATCTTATCGTCAATACCGTCATCCGATTTCATGGTGTCGTAGATGATTGCCTTTGTGCCAGATCTTGCAAGACGCTTGATGTACTGAAGCACTTTAGAAGTGTCGTTTTCGAACATTTTTACAAAGCGAATATTGGAATACTTTTCTTTTGTAATGGCTGCTGCCTTACGAAGCATCTCCAATTCCTCTTCATTAAAATGGCCAAGACTGAGCTTTTTACGGGTGATTTTCCAGTAGTCCAATTCTTTCGTGAGGATGTGAACCAGTAACATATTTTTATATGCCTTGCTCTGCATCTCGTTTGAAATAATCGCAACGCCTGTGCCGCCTTCTGCAAATGGGAGAACCATATTTTCAAAGATAAAGCTTGATTTCCCTGTACCGCTGTGGCCAGCAAACAAATACATATCCCCAACAGGAGCACCAAGTGTCAGATAATTCAATAGAGGTGCTCCGGCTGCATAACTGATTCCCTGATCCATGCCGGCATTGCACTGCTGGATGTATTTTTCATCAACAACAAGATTTTCGATCTTTGAATCATTGCCGGTTGTCAGCGCCACACTGTTATTGAGCAGCTCGAAAGTGTTATACACATCTTCGTTCGTTGCATCATCAAAGCGCTCCGGGTGACTAAGTAGCTCATCATACTTGGTGGCCAAGATTTTGAGCGTATTCATTTTGGCGATTTGGTTGTAATAGCTGTCCGTGTTCTCCGGATCGACCAGATCCATCATCGCCTTACAAGCACGCCATCCGTTCAGTTCTTCGTAATGCCGACGGAGTGTAGGTTTGTCGGCAAGATATGTATCAAGAGTGATATTATCGATATTAGAAAAACCCTGCCGACGAATGCCGCGACCAACCATGAAATAGAAAACCTGTTCCTCACAGATCAGGGTTTTATCTGTTCCCTCGTTGATGTTTTTGTAATCGTCGTATCGCTGGGGATCTTTCCACAGACAAAAAACAAAGCTTGCTTCGGCCTGTACACGATTTGCTTCGATCTTTTCAATCGCCTTGGTTAAATCCATAAATCGTCACCTCCTAGCAAGCTGCTAACATCTTTTCCTTTATGTGCAGTACCGATCGTTGACAGGTCGATCATTGTGTCAAGATTTGGTTCTGCATTATTCTTAACAGTCTTTTCTGCCTTATCTTTTTCACGCCGGTAAACAGCGCCGATATTGTTGCGAATGATCGCCATCAGATAACTGCACTTCCCTGCGTCATCCTCGAACTTCTTATTCTGCATTGCCCACCGAATCGACTTTTCGTTTTCATCCATGGTTTGCTGAATGATTTCATCCGAGTAAAAATCCAGTTCCTTCAGCCGGCGAAATACGATCGTTGGCATTGGCTGACCATTTTCCGGGTCATATCCAATAAAATCCGCGATCGTACTGCACAGCTTCTTATAAGATTCCATCGTGCGGCCTGGCTTCTTTTGAGGAGCTGGCTTATTCTTTTTCGCCTTTTCCCTGCGCCGCCCGGCCAACCACGCCTGATAAACCGCTTCAGATTGAAAGTAGCGATTATTTGGCGCTTTATAAAATTGACTCCTGGGGCCTTGCACCCCGGTAGCCATACATTTAACTGTAGGTTCCTTTGCCATATTTCCTACCTCAACATACCCACCATCCCGCCCTGCGTATTTATTTCAGAATAACCATATAAAGTGTGAATGGTTAGACCAAAGAATAAACGCGTTTTAATGCGTCAATAGGAAATTCCGGATCAGAGAACTTAAGACCGACCTCGTCGCGGATCGCCTTGATCTGGGCCTTAACATCGGCAGAAGCGTTACCAAAACGGTCCTGGATAGCGCTGATCCACTCGGCACGGTGGGGCTCGTCCTCTTCAGCCTGAGCTGCAGCACGATTTTCTGCGTCTTTACGACGAGCGATTTCTGCTGTCTTTTCCTGCTGTGCGGCCTCTTCCTTCTGACGGGCAGCCATATCAGCGTCAGTCATCGGCTTCATAGTAGCAGAGTTCTTGACACCCTCTTCAAACGCTTCGACGAAAGCCTTTGGGGTGAAAGGAACCTTTTCAGGCAGACCATGGAAACGAGAACCAGCATCCAGACTTGCAGTAGCACGCAGATACAGGACACGATTTTCTCCAGTAACCTTCTTATCCTTGATTTCACGATCAAAAACCGCCATCATAACCATCTGGGCGGTGTCAGCAATAGCACCATACACCTTATCCATCAGGTTATTGGTCCAAACCTGATACTCTTCACCAGTGACCATATCAGTACGAGTCTTTTCCTTGACGTGAGACAAGATAAACACGGCGATACCGGCATCTTCCAGACGAGTGATCTGCTCTTGGATCAGTGCAATCACACGGTCAAGTCCCCGACCGTAACCTCCAAATGCATCATTTATGCTCTTGCACGGCTTACCGGTCTCTTTACGAGACAACCGAATGGCCTCCTGTGCAGCGATATCATACAGGCAATCCAAGGTATCGATTGCAACCAGCTTAATACCGTAGTCCTTATTGTTCTCGACGATATCATCAACAATCTGAATGAAACCACGGCTGTCGGTCTCTTCGTCGTAATCCTGATTAAAAACCTTCGCTTCTTCAACCTGCAGATCATCCAGAGCGTGATAACCATTCTCAGCGCCACAGGAAATCAGTAGACCCTTGGTTGCGTCACCATACTTCTCTTTGATCAGATCACGAATGAAAGTAGTTTTACCGATCTTGCGAATTCCGAGCAACATATAATGAGGATAGCTGCCAAGGTCTGCCTTAATACGATTGATTTTAAAACCCATTATGTATTCTCCTTTTTAATTTTCATTCCATTGTAAATCGACAGGATCAAAACATGGTGTCGATATCATCATCGCTGTCTTCCGGGGCCTCGACTGCAGGAGCAGCTTTTGCCTTGGTCTTAGCCTTGGAACCGCCCTTCATCATGTCGTCCACGCTTTCATCAACCGCCGGGGTCCAGATCTCATCCTCGAACTCACGAGCAGTGTAACCAGAATCAGCTGCAGTCTTGCACTCCTCAAATTCACCAGTCAGGATAGGCTTTACCAGACGCAGCTCCTTTTCCCGATCACCGAGGATATTCCCACGCGGCTTGAAATCTTCCATCTTAGAGATGCCGAGTTCGACCTGTTCCCGCTGCTGTTCAGTCAGGCTGTCCATAGTAAACGGAACCTCTTCAGCGCCATTGACGACTGCGATCTGCCAGTTCATATGGACAGGATTGCGAGACTTGGTTTCCAGATAGCGCATCTTGTAATCGTAGATTGCCTTATGCTTCGGCTTATCCATATCAAAAACAGCGGTATTGAACACGGTGTCGATCTGGAACATCTTCTGTACGCCATCTGCCTTAGACCACATCGGGGTGTAACAATGCATCATAATCTTGCCGTCATCCTTCAGAGTGGTTGTATCCATGCTATCCTTGTCGTAATACAGATCCAGATTCATAGTCAGATGAGGAACGTCCTTCTCGCCAGGCATATACACGTTCTGGATCTGATACTCACGATAAACCTGATCCTTGTATTTACCGGTGCCTGGACGCAGAACGAACTTGCCTGTGACAACAATATCGTCCTCATAACCGGCCAGAGCGGACTCCAGATACTCGATCATGTCCCACTCGGTAATGAACTCTTTGCGCTCGCCCAGGTTCACTGTGAACTTTTTGGTGCTGGCAACGGTCTTGATCACATCTTCGTCCAGACGATTACTCCACGCGACCTCGATATTGTTTCGGTCAATATCCATGGTCTTGATCTCGTCATTCTTAAAGCCTTCCAGCTTGACATAACCAAGATTATTTCCGGCTTTGATACCAAAGTTAATGCTGATTTTCTCACCCTTGTCGTAGGTGTCGCGCTTCACGAACGGGACCTTTTTGGAAACGGTGACCTTTCCGCAAAAGCTAAAGCGAGAGTAAACGTTGTTTTCCTTACTTGCCATATGTACCTCCTATGTAATCAGTTATCAATAATCGGATTCTTCAGTAGTCTTATGTTCCCACTCCGGCACCTTTGGGGCAAAGGGAACAACGAGGGGTTTGTGTTTGCATCTGGACATGAATTCATCTGCCAGCTTGTCATAACAGTCAGAGCAGAGAGAGAACTTCATATAGTCCCCATCACGCTTGCTCCCGTAGAAGAAAGGCAGTTCCAGGTTACCAAGATTGGTCTCATCGCAGGTGTCCAGAGTCTTACCACAAAAATTACAAGTCATATTGTTTTCTCCTATCTAATTTGACGAAATGCTATCGAATCAAATCAGGAGACGCACGTCCATACAGCATCTGTACTCCCCTTTCGATTTACTATTTATAAATTCACTTCAGTTCCATGATGTCATCAAAGAGCATCACGTATTCATCCGTGTATTTATTTCCATGGAAGTGGCCAAAGTACCACATCGGCTCTTGGTACGCCGGGAATAAGGAGTAGATTTCATCAAAGAATTGTTCTGTTGACTTGTCTACTGTGCTCTGATCAATGCCAGAGATGAAAAGCTCAGTTGGCTCGAACCGCAGCGGGCAGGTATGGGTCAACATAATATCGATTTGTTTTTCCGTTGCCATCAGCCGTACAAGCCCCTTTGTTAATTCATTCGGCTGTTCATCCGGCCACCAATGCCAACCGCGCCGCAGACGATAATACTTATCAACCGAATAAGCCCCACCGCAAACAAGTGCGGTCAATGTACGGTCTGATGTAACGATCGTATATACAGCGCCGTCGATGGCAAAATACTGATTGGGATGTTCTGCGTGCCACATCATGGGGCCCTGAATCGCACCCTCTGTGACATCGATCTGTTTATATCCATCTGCTTCGGTAGGACGCCGCTCGTGATTGCCATGAATACAGAACAGTTTTGCAGGGATTTCATCCGCAATATTCTTGATATACATCTCCTGCGGGTGATCCTTGCCATAATAATTCAAACCGACATCACCCAAACAGATAAACCATTCTGCGTCTGAATGCGATTTACAGAAACTTTTCAGGTTATAAAATCGTCCCGGGTCGCCGTGGATATCACCTGTCATGTAAACTGCCATCTGGAAACTCCTTTTCAAAAAATTCTTTACATGCGGGCGCAAATTTACAGCCTTCACAGCCGATATTTGCTGCCACCCTTGCATGACATACCTCGCTGATGCCTTCGTTTTCTTTTGTGAAGTTCTTAAAACGATCAAACGAATATTTCATAGCGGCTCCTTTCAGGACGGGATCGTACTTGATTTATCGTAGATCGTCCATTCATCAGGACAATCACAATGCGGAGTATAGAACCGGGTACAAAGATTCCAGTAGATACAATCATCACAACCCAGTTCGTTTTCATTTCGTTTTCCGCATTGATAAATAAAATCCCGAAGTGCAATTTCAAGTTGTTCTGGAGTAGTCATCTGTGAACCTCCCTATCTGATTTGTTTTTTTTTTTGGTTGTGCCAGTGTGATTTGAACACACGATCAGGGAGTCAAAGTCCCTTGCCTTAACCGACTTGGCTATGGCACATTATATAAGGCGGCACCCAGTGCTACCTGAGCACCGCCGAAGGTTTTAGGTTTTAAAGGTTGGACCATGGAAGAGATAGCCAGCTGCAAAAGAAGCCAGCATCAATCCGCCCACAATCCAAATCGCTTTACTGATTTCAATCCAGATCAACCGGAATCACCTCAGTTCTCAATACGCAGGAAACTGATATCGGTAGACTGGTACACACTTGCATCACCACTCAGAGTACCAGCAGCCTTATCAGCCTGATACTTTGCATTACCGGAGCCAGTGATGATCAATCGATTCTGATCAATGCCCTGAGATGCCATATAATTTGCAACAGTCTGAGCGCGATTTGCGCTGAGCTGCTTGCCAACATCAGTCTGGTTATCTGCATTGATATTGCCATTGATAACGATCATAGTTCCATCCAGAGTCTTAGCGATATCCACGAAATCATTCAGGACAGAGGCGGCGCTTGCCTGATCGGTAAACACAGAAGAATCCGGGACAAATGTTACATTGGCGGTCTTACTCAGCATAGAATCATAATCCAGATTATCAGTAACCTGCTGAGTGATATTAGCGCGAATTTCGTCACTTACAGTCACCTTAGTGGTAGCATTTGCCGCAGAAGTAGACTTGAAATCACCTTTCAGAGCGTCAATATAAGTGGTATCGAAAATCGTATTCACAAGGTCGCGATTGACAGATTCGCCCAGAGCCTCCCAGATATCGCACATCTGGTTATAGATCATGGGAGCGGTATCGTTCAGAATGTTGTAATTATCCTTCCAACTAGCCATCTTTGCGTTGGCGTAAGTAGCGTCGATATCGGCATCGCTGGAAGTGGAGTACATCGGGAATACTTCACGAGCTGCGTCATAGTTGATGGGCTGATCATAAGACATCAGAATACCCTTGACAAACTTCTTGACAGTATCTTCGTGAGCTGCGGCCCAATCGGCATCAAACACAATGCCATCCATAACCAGAGAGGAAGAAGACTTGGTATCAAAGACAACTGTGCTGTTGGTGTAGGTCTTAGCCTGAGTCAGATAAGGCTCCCATGTTGCAGCAACATCGATCTGACCAGCAAAGTATGCTTTAGCAGTATCATCTGCCGTACCGAACATGATCAGGTTGTTCATAATGGTTGCCTTATCCGCATCAGACAGGTTGGAATTATTGACAAACCAAGCGACCAGGGTTTCGGCCTCAGAGAATTCAGGAACGCCGATCTTGGCATTGACCCACGAATTCACATCCGCAAACTGAGTGGAAGCGATAATACCGTCGCCGCCATAGCTGTAGTTGGTAAACACCGGCATGATGATATTCTTACCGGCATCCGTAAACTTCTGAGACAAGAATGCGACGCGGTTCGTAGTATAACCAGCGGCCTGCAGATCGCCAGAGATCAGTGCATTGCTGGACTCAGTAGCGTCGTTGATGACATTGATATTCACCTTGATGCCGAGCTGGTCAAACACAGAGCCAGGCTGAGTGGTAAGACCACCATTTGCAGTGATGCAGCTCAACCAGCCCGCCCATTCATCCAGCGACAGATTGATCGTATCATCCTCAGCGGCAGTGGACGGATTGTTCGTACCGATGGAAGTGCCAGGCTTTGATGTAGTCGGCTTCTTCTTGTCGAATTTAATCAAACCGCCTTTGATACCGCCAACGACACCAATAGCAACAGCCACCGCAAGGACCACGCCAACAACAGCGCGTCCAGCCTTAGTCAATTTGAACTTAGACATGTTATTCTCTCCTATTTATTTGATTTTATTTCTTGGACTGAGTGTTCAATCCAGAAGACTTTGTAAGGGTATTCAGATCAGGAATGCTGTAAGTTGTTACGTTTGGATTGCTCTTTTTAAGACTATCCAAATACGAACTCACCTTATAGTCGGCCGTGTTTGCATCCGCCTTATCCAGCTTTCCTTCTCGACTGGTCTGATACAGGACTTTTGCGCCCGCTGCCTTTTCGCGACTCTCCTGCAGACCATCACGAGTAGCATTGAGCATTTTATCTGTGCCAGTGGAGGCACGCAAACGATCCAGATTAGAATATACATCTGCCACCTGTTCGTTCGCCTTCAATTCGGCCACCACATCCTTGCTTTCGCGCTTCAGAGCAGCCAACTGATTTTCAAGCTTTTCCTTGATTGCCTTGACCTCTTCTGCCGCTGGTTTCATTTTTTGGAACTGAGCAGATAGGTTCTCGGCTTTATCGAGCTCTTCCTGTAAAAGACGAGCGTAAGTGGTTGCAGACTCTTCATCACCGCGACTCATAGCAGCCTTTGCACGTTCATCGTAACCCTTCGCCTGCTTCTGACAGACGGCGTAGTTATCCTGAATCGTCTTAAGTTTACCCGTCAGGTCGCGCAGAGTATTGCAGGCATCTGTGTATTTCTCAGTCATCTCATCGATCTTCTGAGCATAGATAGCGCGTGCACCATCTGGTGTCTTAGCTGTATCCTGCACAAAGACTTGCAAGAAACCACCGGCAAGAGCTTTGAGCTGCTGACGGAATGACGGAAACAGAATTAAACTGCCAATAAAGGCGAAACCAACACAGAGAAAAGTAAACTCAGCAATTGTGAAAGAAAACATTACTGGGCGACCTCCTTCCCAGCGGGCTCCGTCTTATCCTCTTCGATAAATTCCTCGATAGAAGAAATCATCTTAAGTTCATCCTGAACTGTATTGGTGATCTTTTCGATGGCCGCACCAGCTTCAACGTTACGATTCGTCAAAGCTTCGATCTGTTCCTTCATAGATTCGATCTGCTGGTCGTTGCTCTTCATCTCGTCAAACAACGCATTCATCTTATCGTTACCGACAGCCCGCAGAAGCTCCTTGCGCTGCTTCGCATCAGAGATAATCGCGGCCGCATCATAACCAAGCGTCGTCATCAGGTTTTTGACCGTAGCACGCTTAGTCTTGGTGGGCATCTCAGACGGGAATGTATCGATCACATCTTTGATCTTGTAGACAGTAACAGCGTCTGCAGGATTCATACCATTGGTCTCGTAAACCGCCTGAACATCAATGGTGTCGCCCTCAGGAACCTCGACCTGAACCGGTTCGTCCTCTGGGAAATCTCCATTGATGTAATGATCTCCGACGCCACTACAAACGCGAAGCTCATTCGTGGTATCCGGCATATCATACTCAGAAGCAGCTACACCCTCAACAAGACCGAGTTTTTCAAATAGACTTTTCTTCGCCATAATTTTTCTCCTCGTTTTCTTTTTTTATTACGCCATAACCTACTTGCTTTCCATCACGAATCTCAGCAAAATCCCCACAGTAGCACCAATTATGTGACTCAATAAATTCAATAAATAAACTTATTGACTCCTCCCAGCTTGTATTATCTGGAATACTCAGACATCCCATAATTTTAATTTCATGTGCCATAATTTTTCTCCTTATTTGATTTATAAATTGGATCACCACTAGTCCCGTCCGGCTTCACATAGTAACCATCTCGAATCTCACTAAAACCGCCACCGTAATACCAGCCATGAGATTTGACAAAGTTCAGAAACAGATCTGCAACCTCATCCCAGTTGGCATCTTCTGGGATGGTCAAACAACCACATAATTCAATTTCGTGCGACATGTTGTCCTCCTTACGAAAACTTCCACTTGAAAGCCTTCTTGATACAGATATTTGTGACCCAGTCAAACAGAATACTGAAAATCACAATGGCTAAAATACCAACAAACACCAGAGATGTACGGCCACGAGCGGACGAAGTATAAATCAGATATCCAATACCGTACTTCGCATTCACTGTCTCGGCCACTGCGATATAGGTCCAACCGATGGCATACATTGTGGCGAATGACTGACAGATGGAAGGCGCTGCGATTGGGAAGATGATTCGTGTTACTGTGCTGAACTTCCCTGCTCCATCAATACTGGCCGCCTCGATCACATCATCACTGACATCATCCATGGCAATCAGAACGCTTGGAAGCATGAACACAAAGCTGGCTACAAATAAGAAAGCAATCTTCATTTTCTCTCCGATTCCAAACCACATAGTCAACAGTGGATAGAATGCAGTTACTGGCAAAAACCGCATTGCTCGAATTGCTGGATAGAGCAGCTTTTGAAGCGGATGACAGATTTTCATCAGACAGCCAAGAGGAATGGAGATGCCGGCGCTCAAAGCGGCTGCCACCGTAATGCGAACCAGCGAATATCGGAATGCTTTCAACATTGTTCCATTTTGGATCAACAGGAAGAATTCCCGAAACACAGCGCCTTTCTGTGGAACAAAAATTGGCGAAGTCAGAGCCGCGCCAATGTCCCAGATAATCGCCAACAGAATCAGAAGGATCACACGATAGATCCAATCTTTCTTTGTCGTTTTCATTTTGATACCTCTATTTAATTTTTGATAATGGCGCGGCAAGCAAGATTCGAACTCGCGGATGTGTTACCATCAATGGATTTCAAGTCCACCGCTTTAAACCACTCAGCCATTGCCGCATATAACAAGCCTTTTCACATCATGCTCGGGATGATTCTTGACAATCGCGTAACAACGTGATACACTTTTGCCAACTTAACTCTCACTAGACACACCAGTTCCTCAATGACGGACATTGTTCTCGCGTCTCGAGCGGATTGGAGGTGCTTAGATGAAGCGTTAGGCGAAAGATTTTCTTGATGTCGCTGGTGACATTTGCAGTATCGTCGGGCTCATACTGATGGTTCTGCAGATGAATCACGTCATCGGGTAATCCTGACAGCTCAGTGGTTATGGCCGCTGGGCTGTTTTCTTTTCTCGATCTCTTTATCCACATCTTCCAGAAAGCTCATCCAGTTTTGAAGATCAAATTCATCTCCAAAATCAAATCCTTCATCCAGACGTTGATATAGATCCCGCTGAAAGCACCATAGCGTTTTATCTGTTAACTCGCTCAGATGTGGTGTAATGAAATCGATCACAAGACCAGGCATATATGTTCTGCGCCCGACTGCGTATCGAACAGCACAGTTACAAATGGCACCGAAGTCATCATCATGCGGATCGATCATTACCATAATCGTTGAGCTCCTCTTTAATTTGTTCATTTCTGATTTGATTCGTCCTGTGCTTCGCAAGACGCTTATCGCGAAGTTTTGCCTTTGCCCAGTTATTTCGAACTCCACTCCAACGTCCGTATCGATGTTCAAATTCATCAGCACCCCAACCCTGATGGCCTATGATGCCTTTATAAATTTGCTGTCGTTTCATAAAACTGGCTCCTTTCTCGAAAAATAGGGACACTGTTATGTAATTTGTTTGGCACGCCCAGCAGGATTCGAACCTGCAAAAAAAATGACAGTTTTAGAGACTGCGGCTTTGACAATTAAGCTATGGGCGCACATCGAATCCGAATGCCCGCCCACGGATATGACGCTCGCTCTTCTATCTTGTCAGCGTCTCCACAAGACTGTTTACCCAACCACAGACAGGTATTGGTGCGACCGGTGGGTTACGATCCCGCTACCCCTTGATTAAAAGTCAAGTGCTCTACCAATTGAGCTACGATCGCATAATATAGATCACAGAGGGATGTCACCTGTGATCCTCGTCCTGGCTTTAACGGGTCAGGCGTCCGGCATTTACCGTTACTCTTCAGAGCACTATTGGCGATATGCTTATCCACTGCGGTTCTCAAACTCGATCACCCTTTTGGGTCAAGCCTCTTCCGGGTTATAGCCGCGCTACATAAGGTTTTTCAGTGTTATTCCTTCACCTCTCACTGTTTTCGGGTTGGTGAGACTCACGCACAGTTGCGCTCGGAATGCGGATCTTACATCGTCAGGGCGCGCAGTTTGACCAAGCTTGCTACATCGACCCCTGATCAGGAGTGTGACTACCTCGCTAATCCTGTTGCAAACGTCATTGATAACATCATCTTGGTGAAAATTCTTGGTGAAAATTCATGTGGATTTATCGTCCATGGATTACAACTTTTATGGAGGATTTCGACCAAATTCAATTATCAAATCAACTTACACATTGGTGGTCCCGGCTGGAATCGAACCAGCGACACGGGGATTTTCAGTCCCCTGCTCTACCGACTGAGCTACAGAACCATAAAGAGGTCCTAACCTGACTCGAACAGGTGACATAGAGATTAACAGTCTCTCGTTCTAACCAACTGAACTATAGGACCATAAGCGATTCGGATGGGGATTGAACCCACGACCCCTAGCGTGACAGGCTAGTGCTCTATCCTTCTGAGCTACCGAACCATATAAACAGCAGGTATTGTTACGCCCCTGCCAAGGCGCTCACCATCTACCAGCCATGTGGTAAACAACGGGACTTATGTAATCGATCCACAAACCTATGCCCATGGATTTTATAAATCTTTGACCTGTATGCTTTGTTCTTTGACCTTTAGCTAAGAGTTTAAGCTTTGAACTTTCAACCTTTAACCTTTAATCGTAAACTTTAAGCTTTCCGTACATTCCGTAATTGAGCGATATAGCGCTCGATGTTTTTGGATATCGGATTTGAACCGATGTAACAACCTTTATAGGGTTGCGTCTTAACCTCTTGACTAATCCTAAAACCAAGTATTGTTCTTTAAGATATTTGAACACTTGTTTTATGACGGCGTATCAGGCCACCTTTTATAAGTGACGACTTGCTTTTTATTATTTTGATTTCGCCAAAAACAGTGCTGTCACCAGCAAAAAGCGAACGATCACAGTTTGTTATTTTCGATAGACAGTGAATACAGTGTGCTTTCTGAGAGATCAGTATTCGATGGTGATCTCTGTGATTGCATTAGAAGCAGACAGGACTGCATCGACCTCGGCTTTGAACTTATCGATCTTGGCGGCGAGTTCATCCTTGGCCTTCTTGATGTCAATACCATCGATCAGAACCATAGTTTCGCGCTCAATATAACTGTCACGTGCGTCTCGAATAGCCTCAGGGTCCATGTTGCTCTTTTCAGAAGCAGATGCAAGGCCCTTAGTGTAATCATCCGCACGATCACTCAGACGGGCATTGGTCGTTTCGATCGTGGCAATGGCGCTGGAATACTGACGCTCCATCATAGCGAGCAGCTCACGCTTGAACTCGATACCGTGCTGATTCATATAGATAGCCTCCGCAACAGTATAGACAACACCATCAATGGTCACATGAGTCTCTGCATTGGACTTTGAGATCGCACGCTTGATCGCATCGTGACGAGCAATTAGATCCTTGATGGAGTCCAGAGAACTCTGTGCGTCCTTCTTGTAATCCTCGATGGGAACACCGTTCAGCTTTTTCATGCTCTGCTTGGCTGCTGCACAGAACTTGGCTCCAGAAATCGTCTTAATGATCCGATTTTCCAGAACCTTCAGCTCGGCCAGACCACGATGGATTGTCATAGTTTCAGTAGTCATAATCATTCTCCTTTGTGATTTATAATCTTTGACTGCGGTTGCCCGCTGTTCTAATGGTGCTGGAGACAGGGCTTGAACCTGCAACCTGAAAATTACAAATTTCCTGCGCTACCATTGCGCCACTCCAGCATATAAAGGTGGATTCACTCCACCGATTGATCAGATCAAACAGACGTTTTTCTGCTACCCGATCTTTTTCCTACTGTAAGGAATCCATATAAGAAGCGAGTTCGCTCTGATATGTAAGCACCTGTTGATGCGTCTGGTTGGTGTACCGACCTTTCCTCAGGTACTGTTTGTACTTCCCTGCTCCGATCTGGTAGCGAAGAAGCGCCGCCGAATCGTTACCGGTGTACTGCTTGTGATACGCCAGCAGCTGAACACCACATCTGATGCCTGTTCTATCATCCAGCAATTCAGACATGGATCGAACGCCAAGCGTCTTGTTGAGATAATCGAAGTTGACCTCGTTGACCTGCATCAGACCGTAATCGACTGTGCCGTTTGCATTCACGTGAGTCAGGCCGCTTTGGAACCTGCTTTCGTTATAGATCACACCGAGCGCCAACGAATAATCAACATTGTATTCGTCACACACTGACTGCGTGTACGACTTGAGTTCATCGCTCCAGCCCTGATATGTCTCGACCGGACCGGCTGCTTCCCCGCTGAGCAGATTCGTCAGCAGATAAACGCCGGTTACAATAATGGCTGCAATCGTCTTTCTCATTTCAATCACCTCCTATTCTCTATAATGACAGTGTAAAGTGTGAATGGTAAAGGAAAAATTCAGGGGCTGGTCAGGCCCCTTCATTTTTATAATTTTCTTGCTTTCTCTCGCATTATTTGATACTTTCGGAATGTGAGCGGCGTATCATATTGGTTCTGTCTGAATTTTTCAGCGACATATTCGATACCATGCTCATGCTCTTCCGACATGATCTCATAGAATTCGCGCAGGTTTTTGATGGTGCTTGTTTTAACAAGGATGTTTTTATAGTTAGATGTTGGCGGAAGCCCATCGACGATCTTCTTTTCTCTTCGATACAGATCCTTAAAGTATCCAATTGGCACAGGGTTATCATTGGAACTGTCCCTGCTTGTACGAATAAGATAAGGACCATCGCCAAGATTCATTTCTAACTTCCCAAGTTGCCCCCTTGCGTGGTTTTTGAAATATGTGGTCGTGTTTTTAGCCTTACAGATGATCGACCATGCAATATCGTGATTGATATATTTCCCGCATACAGTTCTGGTGTCTACATCAACGTCTTTTCTTTTGACTAGACGGATCTCTTCAGACGGGAATCCGTAATACAGCAGGCACATAATTGCACCTGTCATAATTGCCCCTTCTTCCGAGAACACAGAAACGACGTAGGTGAAGAAATCATCTTCTGATGGAAATACATAGTTTTCAGCCAATTCATCGGTACTCTTGTTTGCAATGGCCTCCAGCTGGTTCTTTACACGCTCAGAGCGGAAGGTGGAACTGGTGTCTTTCTTTTTCCATCCGGACATTTCCATGTCAAAGAACGGATGTTGATAGTACCGCTGCGTTGAGAGCAAACCCTCATCTCTGCACCACATAATATACTGCTTGAAAATAGACAACACAAAGATGCTGTAGTTTTCATTCAGTTCGGAGATCCACTTCGAGAACAGATCGTTTATAAATTCTTCGTCTTTGTCAGACTCGATTTCATAAAAGTCTTTCTCATACTTCTGTTCGAACGCGGCAAGCTTATGAAAAATGCTGCGAACCTTGTTATACCTGTTCTTACTCTTAGCAAGAATGATATATTCTCCAGCGGAATCCTTGGCTGGATCTCCGTTTGAATCTTTTTCGCACATTTTATCCAGAATAAATCTGGTCTTGAGCTCTTCATTGTAATATTCCGCACTCTGTTTCATCGCTTGCTATCTCCTTACACAGTGGGTCGGTATATGAACTATTAGATTCATTGTACACTATGTAAGAAGATTTTGCAAACAGAATCGTAGATTTTATGATGCAGAGACCAGATTTGTACTGAATGCCGCCGCAAGCATCGGACACTGGATCACCATGGCGTTCGCTGCGCGCTGCCAGTTCTTATCAGAGAACGTTCCGATTGGTTCGCTCAACTGAGAGTTTAACAGCGTATCGCGGCCTTCGATCACAAGAGTGGATTCATGCGGTAAGCCATCGACTTCACCCACACCAAAATCAACATGGACCGGGTTGCGGCTGTTCCAGCGTTTTGTGGTGAATGGAATCACCTCACACTGGCCAGAGTTTTTGTTGTAGATGTTGTTACTGACGATCAGATAAGGATGAACGCCATAATATTTATGGACAGTTTTTCCTTCCTGCTTAACATCTGCAACATAACCGAGACGAATCTCACCGATTTTTGGGACACTTGAGCCAGCCTTAAACATATTATGACCTCCTTGCTGACCATCTGTTTTACTTTGTGTCCTTATTATACCATATTCATTCACACTTTACAATACCAATCTAAAGATTTTTTAAAAAAAGTGTGATTGGCTCCTCTGCACAATCGGATGAAATAATAAGGCGCTCCGACTTTTTCCCCCTCTCAACCTCACAAGAGAACACGTTGCCTGTAATGTTGCAGCAGCAACAAATGATTTCTGACCTTGGATCAAACTGACATTCGATACTGATGTAGCTGTATCGCTTGCCTTTTCTCAGTGCAACGCAGGATGACTTGGCTTTGATCATGCAGACATTTTCTTCGTTCCGGCTGCCCCAGAACTCGATGATGTCATATGATCGGATATGTTCGTACATTTCCTGGGCAGTATATGTGATCCGCATTTTGCCCTCCAAACAACTAAAAGATGTCCTGTTTTTCTAACCAAATTCAGTTCGGTTGTTATTTTACCACAAAACATGGCGCATTTCAACCCGAAATAACAACTTTTAATTGTTTAGAACCAGCCACGACGTTTCTTTCCTGCACTATACATCAATGCAATATTGTTTCTGTCTCCGTTGACATGACTTACCTCATCCAGGATCTCATCGTCATACGGAATGCCTTTTGCATCGAGATGTGCTTTGAACCAATAGCGATATTTAGAATGCATATACCGTCCAGTTGGATACTCCGATGGCCACTTCCCTAGACAGTTTGGACCGCCTCCATGCAAGCTCATCCATTCATCACGAACACGCCTGCGCATCTTGAGCGTTTCAGGGTCACCCTCCCAGCAATGAATTCCGGCTACTTGGTCTTTCTTTTTATTGACCCCTGCGTCCTGAACTGCGCTTACTCCAGTCGCTGCTCCCAGCCCCAGTAGACCTAAAACAAACGATACTGCTCCACTCATAACAAACTCTCCTTTGTAATTTATATAGCGATCTTATTCAAATAGATCCGGCCGACATCTTGGAAGATATGACCGACTATCGAGACGAAATAGTTCAGCAGTCAACTTTCCACCGCCCCAATCATCAAGTTCAAATTTCATCACCATTTCAACCAAGGCCATCGTATCCTTACTCTCTCTTCGCTTTTTAAGAGCTTTCTTCAATTCTGACTCCAAATAACACTTCTTTACCGCGTTCGGACGAGTTAGCTCGATTGCGTGCTCGATATCCAAAATTTCGTTGCTCGCATCTGTCAAGTCCTGATAAGCTTTCGCATATGTATCCTTTAGCTCTCCAAGCGTCTTGTCTACGATTTTTAAATTGCTCTTGAACTCGGCAAGCCGTTCTGAATCTATAACCGGATACGAAACAGCCCCTGGTTTTTGAACCGCCCCCAAGACTGTCCCCTGCTCTTCTTCTTTTGGCTTTGGTTGTTCTACTACCGGCTCTTGCTCAACAGGTGATGGAGGAGTATCATCAATTCGTTTTGGTAAATATCCATTTTCTCGATATGCTCTTGGCAGCGTCGATAACACATTCCACGCCTTCGCTTCATTCGAATATGTAGAAGCACAGCTCATATTATAGGTTTGGGTAAATTTACCATTTGTCTTTTTTGTAATGTAAGTTGTCCCATTCGCGAGAATGTAGCTCACATCAACACATCCTTCCTACATTATTATAATAGGGATCTGTAAAACCCTTTAATGCTCTTTCAAAACAACGGACTGGCCACAACCCATGACCCAACAGTTCTTGCCAGCATAAGCACAGTCCTCGCAGTGACCAGAACACTCGCAAGCAGTAGCAGGAGCATCACAGGTTCCGTCCTTAAAAGAGACGTAGGCAATTGGAAAATTATGTGGGTTATTCATAGTATAACTTGGCCAGGAAGAAAACAGAATATGTAAATTACAGGGAATTATACCGCCTTTATCCAGAAATGCATTAACAAGGTCGTATTTCTTGGTGAATGCTAGAAACTGGGTGCGAGGGAGTTTAGTTGCGATGCGACACATCATATCAAAATACCGTTCATCCACGATATCTCCACTGACATGCCACCGAAAATAAAAAGACCCATAAGCGGCTGCAGTTGCCTGCATTTCAAAGCCGTCAGGGTCTGTTAACCACAGATTCAAGTTGTTGTCATAGGCGTTTCGCACTGTAGTTCGCCAGTCGAAATGACTGACATAGCACGTCTTTGCGCACGGAACGCCTGGAGCACAGGTTTTGATACGGGGCATCGAGATCGACTTGATACTCCCCATCTTGCTGTTTGCGTTCGACACTGACAGCTTCAACATATTCAATTTTCATACCCTCATCCGTGAAGGGTATACTCCTTTCCTATAATTATATCATCCTAATAGTCCAATAAATTACACTTCTAAAATCGGTTCATCAGGCATCAATGGCGCAAATTTCGCTTCCGCGTCCAGATCATAATGATATGGGATATCAAGACGATCTAGTTCTTCCTTAAAAATTTCAGCCAATTCATCTGGCGAATAGTCTTCGATTTTCATTTTACATCACCGTTAGCGCCATTCGATTGATAGTCATAACTAACTCGTTGACACGGTTTCTATCGATGGTGTCCGGCAAAGCAGTGTTCGCCTTATCGTACTGCAGGCGCTTTTCATATTCTTTGTGGAAATCTTTTACATCGTGCTTGATATAACCGTTAGCCGCCTGGAATTCACCGTTTCGAGCCATCATCAACAGGTCGTGGTTCTCCGCCCGATTCGTAATGATTTCACCCTTTTCCAGAATATCAAAGACCATAAGGTAAAGACGAATCATATTCATAATGGTTTTGTTCATTCGCTTCTTTGTGATCTGATCTTCTGGGTGTTGATTACACCATTCGCCCAAAGTGACTGCCTTCTTGAACAATTTATCTGCAAAGCCACCAAACGAATACACGACCTGTCTGGACAAGAACAACTTCTTATTATCCATCAAAAGCTTTGTGGCCGGATGATAGCTGATGACAAGATCGTCAGCATTTCCAAGCTGCTCCAGCATGTTCGGATTGCCGCTGCACATGAGCTTGATTGCTTTGTTGAAGCTGAATACCGTTGTATCAGTAGTTTCATCGACCCAGTGATCGAACGTGTCCATGCCAAGCAGCTCATGTTCTGTGTTAAGTGCGACACCCCGGATATCAACGTCTGACCCTTCCACATTCGTTCCATAGGCGTGGCTGCCGCCAATGGTCAAAAACATCACTTGCTTGCCCAGATTCGGATTGGTGCGCAGAAAATTATACGGTTCGCTTGCAATGATCGATTGCAATTCCTCTCGTGTCATTTTTATCACCTCACTCATCCATCAATACTTTCCCAGATTTCCCCATGATAGCGATGATAACTATAGCCATCTGTAAACGTCTTGATCATATATGTAAGATCATCGAACGAGAATTCGCCAGGATCGATCTTGAGCTCCGGAATAGTGTCAAAATCAATATCGCAATCCTCGCCAAGTTCATCCCGCAGAGATTCGTCCGAATCATACCACCAGAAAACCGAGTTACAAATCATTTCGTTATCAAAATCAATAGTCAAATCGCCCTCAGACCAGTATTTTTGCTTGTCCATTACCTGCTCAGAGATTGCGACAAGGCCATCGTTGCGGGAGCCATCGTCCTTAAACTTAACATTCGGGAAGCGCTTATCGAACTCCGGCTTATCCTCAAAATCGATGCAGCCTCCATTGGACTCCATGAAGCGAACGATACGCAGAATCAATCCGTCCTTTGACGTGGTATCTTCCCATTTGACATTTTTAAGGATCTTCTGAGCTTCGTCCAGTGCGCTGGTTGTATATGCAGACCAGTGATAATAAATCGTGGCGATGTCCTCGTCAAACGCATGAATCGTAATAACCAGCCGCTGTCCCATTATTTTAACTCTCCTTTTTCATATAGTCGCTTTTTATATTCTTTTGATTTTCGGTGCGCTTCCCGCATTGTTTCTGCATCCGGGCGATAATACATCCAGTGTGTTCTGTTGTATTCATCGTTCTTTCGTTTTGCCCGCTGATCAACAATGAGCGAAATCGTTTTGTGCGAGACATTGTACTCCCGCGCCAGACCCCGGAGTGAGTATTCGCCGGTTTCAAACTTACGGGCGATTTCTTCCTTTTTAGCCTTTGTCAACTTCACCCGACGATCCTGAGTTTCTGATAGCCGACAGGTTTGCCACTTGCTTGCCAATCAATCATCCTCCGATTCCGCGAACGCCGATTCAAACTCATCCTCATAGCTTTCGATCTCTCCGTTATCATACTTTGCTAGAGCCTGCTGCATTGCATCGTCTGTATCTTTTGCATCCTTGATATGTACTTCGTAATAGCGATTTGCTGTAATATATACTGTGTATCCCATCTCGCCATCTCCTTTTAACAATGGCAGAGCAACCACGAAACCAGATCGTCATGCTTGAACCAGCCCGCCGGGAACCCGCGCCAGTTGTTTTTATCCGTCCAGCTCCTGGATTTCATCTGGCCGATTTGCTGAAGCTCTACTGAAAGACGCATCATAAATTTCTTGCAGTCCGCTTTATTCTTCATTGCTGTCTGCATTACAAAATTATCCTGCAGCCTGCCATTGACGACCTCACAGATCGCACATGGGCAGTTGCGACAATCCTTTTCGGTGCACATCAAACAGGGTGACATAAAATTCCTCCTTATACACCAGCAATATGACTGGCCATCATATCAGCGGTATGTGTCCACAGCACATTCTGATATTGGCCAATGGCTCGACCATAATACTTCCACTCGTTCGTGTCGGTTTCATAAGCCCCCATATGCCATCGAATACACGCAACTTCTTCCTCTGTCAGGGTGATAACACTCGCCAGCATACAGATAGATTTTTCGCCATGATGACTGAAAATAGAGTTATTCAGATACTCATACGTTCCTTTATCCGGAATAAAAAGATACTGATCTGTTTTGCAAACGTCATGCAGCAGCCCAATTAGATACGGAGAGCGTGGATTTTCCCATTTCAGTCCTAATTTATCTGTCAACGAAACAAGAGCCTTCACAACAGCAATGCTATGCTCGGCCAAACCACATGGATGAGAACCATGATATTTTGCAGATGCAGGAGCTACCCAAAAATTATGTTCGTTCAGCCATTGGGTGAGTTTGATATAATCATCCCATGTCAGATATTTCTTCAGATCTTCATAGATCTCATTTTTAAGTTCAGTCTGCTTCTTTTCGATTTCTTCGTTCATACCCATTCTCCTTTCAATTCAGCAATGTCAACCTTTACTGGCAATAATTACACCTCTTTTATAAATGATAAATCTGCCAGATATCCTTGTAATCATAACCAACAACAAACATTGTTGTGTCGTCTCCATCTACGTGCGGTTCACGATCCTCATCTTCTTTATCTTCTGTCCATGTTTTATAGTAATCCCAATACGCGCGTTGAACGCATTTCTGCATTTCATTTTGTGCTGCATCGAAACTTTCAAACTGATTCACGTTGGCGACATAAGCCGAAGTTGTTTCGCTCTCATAAATATTGATAAGTAAAAACATATTGCACACCTCCAACTAAATTATTCTGGCGGCGGTTATGTCTGCCCCAGTACCGCCAATCACCTGGCATTCGGACGTTAACTGAAAATAATAATCTCTTCCATATTAGGCTCCTTGAATCTTTTTACAGCTTGTATATGTCATCCAGTTATCCCAAACGATATCTTCTTGATGCATGTCTGCGATTTTATGAGCTTCAAAAGGATCTTTTGCTTCAACCAGAATGTATCCTTCGACTTTCACATCTACTCTGTAGCGCATGATTTACACCTCAAGATCAATATCAAAAGAAGCAGTCCCGTCTTCGTTCTCCCGATAATTCATTTTAGCGAGAGAGTCCATACACTCCTTTAACCTCTTTTGCGTGTTCTCTACATCCGGATGGCTTAGAAGATACCGGAGTCGTTTTGCTCCATCAGCACTCAAAATAATATCTTCATTAACGTAGTGCATTTTATTCCTCGTTCACGATCTCGATCTGGCACATCTTCATAGCTGCCAGCGCATTCTTGTGGGACTCAGGAGTAACACCGGCACAGCAGCTTGCATCCACAATGATAGGAACTTCAGGCTTTGCCGTCTTTAAAAGCAGCGCATTTGTAATCACACAAATATCTGTGCAAAGTCCAATCAAAGTGATGGAATCAACATTCCCAGGAAACAACGTCTGATAGATTCTTTGATTGTCGTCTAACGTTGCATCAATAAACAACTCATAGCTGCCAAACGTTTCCTTATGATAGATTTGCTCGTAATCTGTGACAAAATCATTTCCGATTTCGTTTATTAGCTTCCATCCGTCTGTTCCTTCAACGCAATGAACAATTGGAAGATGTTTGCCCTCCTGAGTATTAAGATAGTTTTCGTCATGAGTGTCCATCGTATAGAATACCGGACCCTTCCAGTTCTTGATCTTCTCAACGACCTTCGGCACAATGGCCTGTGCTTCAGGAGTACCAAGAGCGCCGGTTACGAAATCGTTCTGCATATCAACAACGACAAGGATATCAACCTTTTCCATCATTAGATCCTCCTGTTACCACTCAACTTCGTAAACGTCAGGGTTATACACCGGCATCGGCAACAGCTTGAACACATTGGCATCGTACATCCGATCGATCTTACCTGCGGTTACAGTGTCGCCGCCGAAATCACCAGTGCGGATGTATTTGTCGAGAAAATCATAGGTAAAGCCGAAATTATCTTCATCAGTACGGCCGGTCAATCCATCAGCGGGAGCCTTTTCAATAAACTTCTCAGGCAGCCCCAGCTCACGGCCAATGGCTTTTACTTCGGTAACAGTCAATTTGCCAAGAGGGCTAAACTGACCTGCACTGTCTCCAAAAAGAGTGGCGAACCCGACATGATCCTCCGAAAGATTAGAAGTGTTAGCCACCCGGCCATTCATGCTCTGAGACACCATGAACAAAGTCGCCATACGGATTCGCGCCGGAAGATTCACACGAGCTTGCTTGGAATCGCACAAACCAGCCGTCCGGCCATTGGCCAGCAGCGTATTCACGGTCTCGGCGATATTGATTTCGAACGACTTGATACCCAGATGAGCGACCAGTTCACGCGCTACATCAATATCGCTCTGAACGCCCTGCGGCATCAAGACACCGATCACGCGGCCATTACCCAAAGCTTCACAGCACAGAGCTGCCACGATACTGGAATCCTTGCCGCCAGAGATACCAACCACGGCGTTACACTCGGGGCCATTCTCACGGAAATAATCCCGAATCCATTTCACGATTTCATCCTTTGTTTTTGCCGCATCAAATGCATACTTGCGTTCACACTTGCGCATATTATTTACCCTCCAATCTCCACAGTTCCACGTCAACGTCTTTAAATGTAAAATCGATGATTTCTTTCACAAGTAGCCATTTTGCGCCGCCACGAACACAGCCGATCCCATACGGCATAGCCACTTTGACTCCTGATGCCTTGGCGATTTTGGCCACTTCTTTGAATGCTTCCGACAGAGCGCCAACAGACGTGTACTGCTTTCCGTCATATCCATAACTGTTCTGACCAAAGCAATTGACGATCCATCGAGAACCTTTTTCATCGACTGGAACCATCTGAGCGACACCCAGTATTCGTTCAGGACAATCCTTGTTGCTTTCGCAGTAAGTGTGATATTTCTCGTACACCTTTGGATACCGCTCACGAACTTCTTTGGCAACACCAGACCCCATAACGCCCTGACAATTCACCTGATGACAGATGATCTTAGCATCAGAATCAAATACGTTGCCCTCTTTGATAATTACAGCCATAAACTCACCTCTTATCTAAATTTTTAATTGCAAAATACTGTGCAGCTCTCGGACTATTTAGATTGAATTTTTCAAAAGCAGGATTCACAACTATAACATTGCCATACCCATATTTTCTGAAAAATCCATTTTGAATAAGCTTTCTAGCTTCATTTCGATACTCACACGCAACTGCTTTACCATCAACAATGAAGTATAATAGCTCTGGTTCGCCCATCCACGTTCTTGAACCGCTCATCAGAACTTTCCTTCCCACAGCCGGTCGCGGACTTCCTTCAAACTGTATTCCTTGACCATCGCGCCATTACGGAATACGGTTTGCAGCATGTTTCCGTCAGAATGAGCAGCGTGATCCATCAGGCCGTCAGTACAAACCAGCTTTCCAGAATCATCCTTAGTGACATAACACATACCCTTCAGACTCTTCTTAAAGTGATCAGTGTCGGTCTTGGGGTTCTTGAAGATCTGAATCTCCTTGCCATTGACCACGCCATAAGTTGCCTTGACTGCCATGCCAAAAGTATCGCGAGTGAACGGCTTCAACTGGCCATTCTGCTCGATGCACTGCATGGAGAACGAACCAACGCCAAGACTGACATTGTTACAGGCGAAACCATGTGCCTTGAGTTCTGCGTAGATCTTCTCACACCGCTGCACCGTAATGGAATCGCCGTACAGAGCCTTCACATGAGGATCGAGCACCTTGTAGCCCTTACTGTTGACTGTGCCGCCGAAGATATCCCACAGATGATAGACCGTCTGCGTGACGATTTCGACCGGGTCGCCAGAGTCGCCACGGATCAGCAGCGTACCATTATGAGCCATAATTTCATCCTTGAGCTGCGGCAGGATATTATCGACCAGATTCCAGTAGTCGTAGGAATCAGACACCATGCTGAAACTCATATTTGGATACAGCTCCGTCAGCGCCCGGCGGATGAAAGTGATCTCGTCGCCATCGACAGCGAAGTTAGAACACATCACACTATGCTCGGTACTGACAGCGCCAAACGCAACGGGCTCTTCTTCGCAATTGCAGCGATACATTTCTTCCAGATACGGAATCGCAGGGACAGTAGCCGTATTCAGAAAACTCAGACACCAACCGGCGCTTGACTTAACTGCCGACTGCATACACTCCTGACCACGGAAACTGAAATCACCCAAAGCACGAGCATGAGGCACGCCATCCTCCACGGTTTCATCGTAATACTTGTCCACGATATCACGATACAGAGTTCCGACCGTTGCAGAAATCATCGGATGCCACAGCTCAGAACTCATAAAAGATTCGAGGAACTGCGGAACCCATGCGAAATCAGGATGCGTATTGCTCATCTCCAGAAACGGCACATGGATGGGGCAACGAGTACCTTCTGGCAGCGCCTTGATTTCAACAGGAAGATATCCCAGATCATGTAGCGCTGCAATCTTGCTCAGATCGTAAGCATCCTTACCAATGGTTGCATCCAGATATCGTTTATACTGGGGAACGACCATTTCTTTTGGTTCGTCGAAGAAGTTGTCGTTGAAATAGTTCGTCAGATAATCCTTGCAGAATGCCTGAATACCGAACACAACGACTTCATCCACGCCATCCAGTCGGCTCATGCGTGGAGTAAAATAACTAACCAGCTTGGTAGTGCCGACCGGAAACTGCTTACTGTGGGTTGTCTTGTAGAAGTCACACAGCAGCATCGGATTAATATCGATCATTTCAAATTCTCCTCCAGAAGTTTTTCCACGATTTTATTTGAAGTAATGCTAAAGAAATCACCGTATTTTTCTTGAATTTTTTCGTACTCTTCTCTTGTGCAGTTAACCTTGAAAGACATTTTATCTTTTGACGTATGAATTCGGAATTGAACATAGGAACCATCATAGTTACCAGACAGTTCATGACAAAAATCTTCTTTCCACTTTTCATCAAGAGAGTCATTTAGCATTTCATCAACGCAATCAAAAACATAATTTTTGTCGGTATGAAGATTTGCAATCAGCTGTTCCAAAATCCAATTAAATTCGGCAATCACTTGACGTTTTTCGACATCGCTTTTAACTTCTCGAACTACGTTCAACCTGTAAAATTGATCGTTGGCATTATATGTCATTGCAACCGGAGCAAGCTGCCAACCAAAATCTCCATCCGTATTAAAATGAATATCTAATGCCCAAACTTCCATATCAGTCCTCGTCCCAACGATGTCTCAATACCGTGATTTTATCGTGGATACCAGTAAAAATACTATCGGTCGTATACACCTTGTGAATCAGCTTCTGGTCGTCAAACAGATGGCCGCGCTCTTTGTCCAGGATACTGTTCTCGCAATGGCTGACATAGATATCGATATCGCCCGCACCCAGCTCTTTCAGCTTCTTGGCCGAATAGAACATGGTGCCGCCGTAAGAACAGATATCATCGATCATTAGAACCTTTTCACCAGGCTTCACTTCACCAACAACATCCAGACCGAGAATTTTGCCCGTTGCCCAGTCCCGCTTTTTATCGCCATGGATGATATAGGCGTTGCACTTGACTCGCTCCAATGCCCAGTGAACAGTTTCCTCATATCGTTTCATTGCGCCGGCATCCGGAAAATAGATTACATCTGGCTTGCTTTCCTCGATTACCTGACAGACTTCACGAATCGGAGTATGTACTTCGCACCGATTGATCAATGCCGGAGCCACATCACTGTGAGGGTCAAACACGCTGACGCAGCTGAATCCGCACCGATTGATCTCATCGGCGAACCACTTGAGAGTGAATACGTCCTCGTCGTGATAGGCGCGATCCATACGAGCATTCGGGATATACGGCATAAACAGCTCAACTTCTGCCCCGTTATCCTTTGCGTCCTTTGCGATCATAATGACCGTGGGAAGCTCGGCCATGGATTCAAACGTCCAGACGATACTGATCACGTTGAGATAATTGATGGTCAGATCCTTCTTGATCAGCGGAGTGCCGTCAGGGAAAGAATCAATCTTATAATGATTTGCTTTAACCATATTATTTCTCCTTTGCGAAGTCCTTAAAATCGTTCCACTTGATTTTAACGATTACCCGATTGCCACGTCGATCTTTCAGTTCAACTTTCGGGCGACCAACCAGACCTTCCATATAAATGCTATCAATCGAAATTGTAGACTTCGGATGCTGACATACAAACTTAATACCGTCTCGAATCGTTCCCGTGAATAAAACAGGAACCGCTTGGATGTCAAACATCTGAGCAGTCTTCTCAACCCATTCCCTACTCTGGTAGTTATCACCGATCAGGACATCGAATAAGATAAACCACTCGTCAGGCCGGTATCCATGACCGCATCCCTGAATCTTGCCACCGTAACCCTCGCCAAAGAGGACTACTTCTTTGTCACCGTAAGTTTGTTCAAATAACTCTTCTGCTTCAGGGGTACCAAAGATTTCATTCAGTGCGGCTGTCAGATTCTTAGGAAGTTCGGCGCGTTCAGTTCGTCCTGCAAAACTTACCCTATGACCGTCCCAGCAAACACGCACGTTCGTTCCATCCACTTTCTCAGTGAACTCCCACTCGTTATTTTGTAGGAACTCGATGGTCTCATTGCGAAAATCTCCAAGAATCAGTTTCTTTGTGCCAACAGTGTCTCGATTGAAAACCGTCTCAATCTTTTCATAGGTGCGCATCAAATAAGCCTCCTTAGACCATGTAGTGAATGTCTCTTTCACGAGTACGGGAGATGATGACTTTGACCACACCGTTGTCCTTTTCAAAAGCTTCATAACGATCCTTTTCATCGTCATCGCTCTTGGAATACGGATTGATCACATCAACCTTCTTGCCATCAATGAACTGCTCACCGTTGGCGGGGTTATACTGGATATCCTCGGTGTTGATGTAGCAATCAGGCCAGTAACCATCTTTCAGCTTGACATCAAAACAGATACGCTGTGCACCATTGAACATATCAAAACGCTTGGTGCAGGACGCACGGTAACCATCCTTGAAGATAACAGTGAGCTTATAGCTGGTCTCGTTCATATTGATGATGTTCAGATCCTTGATAGCCTCTGCGAATGGAGTGCCCAGATTCAGTTCAAAGGCGATAGACCGCAGACAGTCGTAGTTCAGATCGATCTTGCCAGAAAAATCGACCACAGCTGGGATCTGATCGTAATACTTCTTTTCGAGCTTATCCTTGAGGTAGGTTTCGACCTCATCAGCGCCCGGGTAATCGAAGCGGAAGTGATAGTGGAAGCGGCCGGGACGGTTGACCAGATAATCATTCAGGCCATTGAGCTGGTTACAGGTGACAACGAACAGCTTTTTGCCTGCGCTGGTACCATCGAACAGACTCAGCATCGTATCCTGCGGACTTTCATTGTCCCTGGCCTTGAATGTCTTATCAAACTCGTCAAACAAGATCATAACTTCCTGATCGATGGATTCGATGAAATTGGCGATACCGCCGATATAGCGGTTAGCCAGAATGACAGGATAGCCCTGCTTGACGGCCTCGATTGCAATCATCTTAGCGGTCAGAGATTTGCCGATGCCTTTGTTGCCGCTGAGGATGACACCCAGATTGCGGTTGAACACTTTGAACGAATTCAGTACTTTGGCAACCTTGCTGCTCTGGACACCATACACCTTTTCGTTGATGACCATATCGGGGCGGCGGGACAGATAGAAACCGGTCATCTCAGAACAGTGGATATCATAGGTACCCGCCGGGATCTTGTCATACGCCTTCATATCGTCGCCATACAGGAACAGATTGCTTGCGCTTTCAACAACTTTCATGTTTGATACTTCCCTTCTCAGTTCAGCTCTTCCAGCTTCTTCATCAGATCCTCGATACCCATGTCTTCCAGCGCCTTATCCTTTTTCTTTGCCACGATCTCCATGATCTTATCGCGCTGTGCCTTCTTCTCGGCGGCGGATACACGCTCCGCTGCCTCAGCCAGCTTGACAGACACGATATACCTGACGATATCGATCTTATTGGCCAGATCCTGATCCTCGGCGCTCTTAGTGGCCAGCAGAGAATCCTCGTCAGCGGTCTTCTTCTGACGGTTCAGCATCTTGAAGATGGCATCCAGATCCTCGACCCGCAGACTCCACAGATCCTCTACGGTCATAACGCCCTTGTAGTTAAAGCGATAGCGATTACGAGTTGCGATTTCAAACAGATTCTTTTCCATGATAATTTCCCCTTTCAGATTTACAGAAGTGATTCACAAACGCATTCCTGTTTTACAAAACTTTTGGGAATCAGCATTTGTTCTGTCCAATAAGAACCACAGCATTTTAGTTTTACAGTTTTTTGAGACTTAGAGTATTCTTTAATCTCAAATTCCGACCCAGCAAGGCGAACCATATTTAACGTTGGAGTTGCACGATAACCGGCATTCTTACCTCCAAATGTTTGATAGACCGTATTGATGTCCAAATCCGGACGAACCACAACATGATCGCCTTGCTTAAATCGAAGTGGAATTACATAATCCATAACAAACCTCACAGTAGAGATTCACAGTAGCACTCGTTGCCGATTTGATCAGAAAACATGTCGTCTGTCCAATAGCGACCTCTTGCTCTGTATTTTCTACCATCGACTGTATCGACTATTTCTTCGATTTCGATAGTCTGTCCACAAAGCTCTATCATGTCTTCGGTTACAACATCTGAAACAACGTTCCTCCAAGGAGCATTTTCTTTTCCACCTGATCGCATCCAATAACACTTTCTAAAATCTAAATCCTGGCGGACAATAACGACATCGCCTACATGATATTTTGTATCTTGCAACTTGTGCCTCCTTATAGCAGAGATTCACAGCAGCACTCTTTTTCGTTCGCCAGACCAACAAACATATCATCTGTCCACAGAAATTTCCGGTCCGTTTCTTTGATGACATATCGATTGCGACAATACTCAAGAATCGTGACGACTGTTCCTTCCAAAGCCTTTCGTGCACGGATCGAAGCTTCGCTCACACAAATCACATTACTAGGCGGATACCGACTCCCAGAGCGCATATAGTAATCTTTACACTCTCGAATATCATTGATCACCACAACACGATCACCCGGCTTATAACGATAATCCATTTAGCACCTCACAGTAGAGATTCGCAGTAACATTCATTTTCGTTTACCAGACCAACGAACATATCGTCTGTCCAGAAATCAGCATCAGGAGCTTCCGCGATATGATATCCACCATTTTTATACGATTTAATCGTCACAATAGCTCCTGCAAAAGAGAGGTGTCGTTTGGTGCACGAGGCCCAGCCACCAGCGCGCGGTCCAGATCGCATCTTGTAACTATCACTATACGTGAGAGCTTCGTGCAGATCATTTTTTACAAGAACCTTGTCGCCGATTTTATACCTATATTCTGTAGGATAAGTTGCCATCAAATCACCACTTTCAGAACTCGCTCAGTTGCCCCCTGCACCTTAACGATAAAACTGTTATGCTGCGTCTCAGAGAAGCCAACACCGGACAGCTGGTCATCCACGGACTGAACTGCCATCTGAGAACCCAGCGCCTCAAACACACGCTTATGCTGCAGCAGGTCCGCCTTCAGGAATTCATTGTAGAAACCATTGGGCTTTTCCGGATTGACGCAGTCTTTGAGCATGAAGAAGTAGTGACGGTTGCCATTGCCGGTCTGTTCGTCCCAGTAGTTCGGAGAGTACATCGCCACAGACACAGGTACAAACTGATTGGAATTCACACCCCAGATCTCGCGGGTACTGGTAGAACTGGGCAGCAGCTCCTTGATGGAGAACTGACCGTCCTTCAGTGTGACTTTTGCCACGGCGACATTCTGACCACCATGCAGCGGCTTATCGTAGTTAAACGAGTAGATGTTGCCATCAAACTCGATCTCAGCACGGAAACCAGTTTTACCGCCACGACTAGTGAAGCAGTTCACATAGAAACTGTACTCGCCTTCCTTCATTTTCTTAATGTCAGGCCAGGTAATGTTCTCAACAGCAGCCTTATCCCGCGAAGGATGAGTGATATCCACATCCAGGCGGCCATCAGTACGAGGGTGCCACTTGTTTCTGAAATAGATGTGATTCTTATCGGGTTCAATACAATGAGCGTCCTCATCGTTTTCATCCCATTCACCAGGCATATCGTTCCACTGAATCGAGAAACGCAGCACGCCATCCACCTTACCGCCAGCAGCCTTAACGTTTTCGCGGATATCGCTGTCTGCCATATTGCCGGTATACGCCCAGCTGAAACCATTGGACCACTTGAACATGCTTGGCGCGCTCTTATCCTGCGGCGCAATCAGAGATACCATGTTCTTCGAGAAGCGATTTTCCATGAACAGTTCCAGACCTGCCGCAGTAGGCAGAACTTCTTTGACGAACTTTTCGATGCCGATTTCTTCCGCGCGGCTGAACTTCTTAGGGTCGGCACCCAGAGACTTTACCATTGCCTCAAACGGATTCACAGCGCCCATCACCCGAGGAGCAGCATCACGGTTGCAGAACAAGATGTTGTTTGCAGTGATGTCGTCCAGAGTGGCGAACCGACGACCCAGGCTGTTCATGTAGCCCAGCTCAGTGACGGTTTTCTGTGCGTCTTCCAGCATCTTCTTGGTGAAAATCGCCTTGGGGCGCTTATAGTTTGCGGGAGCAACCACCTTTTCAAAAGCAGTCACAGCAGCATCCACGTCCATACCCTCGCTCAGGTTCACCAGCAGAGTACCGATTGCCGTATTGCGGATACGAAGCCGGTTCATCGACATACCGCCGGGAGCCATCCAAACATAAGCGGACTTCTTTTCATCAGGCAGACGATCATACACTCGCTTATCGATTTTGAAGCCACGAACCAGAGATTCAAACTCCTTACCGCGATACAGGCTGTTCTGCGCAATCAGCTCAAGCACGGTATCCACGGCATCCATGGTCAGCTCCTCCAGAGAACGCTTGAACACATTAGCAGAATCACGCCACTGAGCCATCTTGGTAGGTACGTCATCGGGACGCACAATGAACCGCTGAGGAATCTCGACAGCGAAATGATCCCAGGTATGAACCGCCTTATGATCAGCGTCATACTCATAGTTCATCTCAGTGCCAAACTTGCCATCAGAGATCATATTGCGGCTGATGTAATACGGGTTCACAACAGCGCAGGTTTTCACATAGGCAGCCAGCGCATCCACAACCGGCTGATAAACGTCAGACTTGGTGTCGAAATCCCAGACGGTGACCATCTGACCATCCATGAAAGAAACCAGCTTACCGATGTTCTTCACGAAGCGACGGCAGCAGGAACAATCATACTCACGGCGCTTACGGAAGATGGAGTTCGTGCCAGCCGGGAAGCTGTCCAGATAGAGGTCATATAGCTTATCCTCATCTGCATTGGTAATAAACAGAGGTGCGTCATCCTTCACCATCTCATTGAAATGCTTCTGAATCAGAGCGCGGAATTCTTTGAAGTTTGCCATTGTTTTCATTCTCCTTTTTGATTACAGTAAACTGTTACAAATACATTCGGTCTGGTCTTCAAACATAGACTCAGTCCACCAATAAGGGATTCCCTGTAGTCTATAAAAATCATCATCATCGGCGTAATCCTCGACTTCATAGGTCTTTCCGCTATAGTTGACCATATCGTCGTTACAGAAAAGGTCTCGTTTGCCTGCTGACGGCCCATACCAGACAGGGTAATCGCGGTCTGCGGTCAAATCTGAACGAATCGTTACCAGATCACCCGGCTTGTACAATAAAGGTTTCATCACATTCACCTCACAATAAAGAGTCACAAATACATTCGTTTACAGACATCGGCTCAAACATTTCATCAGACCAATACAGATGATCAATGTCATTATCGATTTTGTAACAACCCCGCTCATAAGAAATGATTTTATGGACTGACCCCTTATATTTTTCGATATGATATACAGTCCCGGGTTCGCATCCAGCTCTGGGACCGGAGCGCATATAATATTTCTTGCTATGATTGATATCGTCGCGAACTTTTACGAGGTCGCCAATTTTATACAGGTATTCACCTTCCATAATTCACCTCACAGCAGCGGCGTGCAGATACATTCGTTGGGCGCTGCAAACATCTCGTCCGTCCACCGATCGCAGCCATAATCTTCGTCGATGTAATAGCGGCCATTGCGCTTGCCGGCAATATGAACCACAGTGCCAAGCCGCTGCGCCTGAGAATAAGTAAGGGTGGCACTGACATCATTTGCTCGGTAACCGGAACGCATATAATACTGAACACCGCGCTCCAAATCAGGCCGAACAAACACTTCCTCCCCGTTTTTGTACTGATAATATCTTGACATTGCTCTACTTCCTCCATTCCATTACAGCAATGAATCGCAAACGCACTCGTCCACAACAAGCGGCTCAAACATCTCGTCAGTCCAGATGCAGCCATCGATTCCCTGTGCTTTATAAACACCGCGAACTTGTGCGATCTCTTGAATGACGATCTCTTGTCCTGCGTATTTTTTCATCCATGGAAGAGCCAGCCAGCACTGACCTTTATTTTTGCCAGACAACATTTTATAGTCTTCATTTTCCGAGAGATCAAGCCGAACGCGGACTCTGTCGCCCGGGTGATACATGTAATCAGTCATTCTACTCCTCCATCATCGAACCAGTCCGACACACGATCAGACATTTCGTCCATCTTATCCTGGTCTGCCTTGACATAATGCATTGTGACACGCTGGCTGCTATGCTTAAACTTTTCTTGAAGCATCTCGATCGTTTGCCCAGATGTACCAGCCTTTTTCGCTGTCTGAAGTGCAGCCATTGCATAGGTTTTGCGCATGGTATGAGTTGACAGATCGATATCCAGCTCACACGCTTTCCCTGCTTCTTTCAAGATCCGATAAAATCCGCGCACTGTCAGAGGGCCACCCTTGCGACTGCGGAACAGATAATCAGATTGACTGATCTCGAAATCCTGTTCATCGAAATAATCTTCCAAAATGTCGGCTGCCATCTTGGGGATCTTGCACACATTGCGCTTACGGGTCTTTTCTTCGATCAGTTCGACATGCTCTTTCACACTGCCATCCTGCTCGTAAACATCGGCCGTTTTCAGACTGAGAAGATCGCCACAACGAATACCCAGACTGCACCCGAACACGAAAATCGCCTTGTTGCGTAGACGAAACTTGGGGTCGCCGTTGGAAGCGAGATAATTCGCCAGTTTCTGGAAATCCTCTTTGGAACGAATCGGATCAGCGGGCGAAGGTTTGATGCGGCCATCCTTTGTATAAAGGCTGTTGGTTGGCTTTGTCTTGTGCTTTTTCTTGCGAGCGGCAGCCACGATGTCCCAAATCATTTCCTTCAGCTCGGTTTCACTCATGGTGATGTGAGCTTCGGAACCAGGCTGCTGCGGGAACTGAACCACGCGATCCTTACACTTACGTGCCGGTTCTGCCATTGATCTTCATCCTTTCTATGTAAATCAATATCTGTGTTGATATTTTTCTCTGTAACGCAGGTTATGAGTGTATAGCTCGTTATCGAAATCGTTGATCATGCGGCACTTTTCTTTGTATTGGTGCTGCTGTGTCAGCTCGATTTCGACGTACTGCTGGCGCTCCTGACAGTGATCGTGACACCCGGGATAACGCTTGGGAGCCACACAATAATGGCAGGGATTCTGCATTTTCAAATCATTCCAATCATAGTAAACTTTCGCAAACACAAGCGGTATCGTATTCGTACCGTGCTTGGAACATCTGATCCGTCCAGGCATATGATTTATTGTCTTCTTCAATGAAATATTGACCATCAAGATGTCCTGAGATATGAACGGTCTTGCCTTCGAACTCCTTCATTCCGTCAGCAATATTGTTGTATGTGTATGTATTTGGGCCAGACTCCATAAAGTAGCTGCATCCCATTTTGAGATTTCGCTTTACGACCACTGCGTCGCCCTTATTGTATCTGTATTTCATTGTTTACCTCACAGAAGAGATTCACAGCAGCACTCATTGATAGGAACAAACATCTCGTCGGTCCAGCCATAATCAGACTCTTCCAGAGTGTATCCATCTCCTCCGTGGCGAGGACCATGAATCGTAAAAACCTTTCCAGCCTGATCTACCATTTGATCAACCACATTGTAGGTATAGTCCCCATTGTGGCTGCCTGACCTCATACAATAAATTTCACGGCAGTTCAGATCCGGGCGAATCATTACTTTATCGCCGGGCTTATACATCAATTCCATATTTCTACCTCATTTTCTTTTTTATCAAAATCACTTTCTAAATCCGATGCTCTGGAAACGGGAGGACGCACGATCGGAGACTTCGTCACGCGACCTGGCGCGTGACCTCGTCTCGGATCGAAGGACGAGTGTTTCCTGACAAGGATTGGCAGAGGCCAGCTGCACGATCAGGGCCCATGGCGGAGTGCAGCGGCCGATTGTTGGTGTATTCTTCTTAACATCCGCCTTGGGCGTGATGCTCGCTCTTTGGAACGATATACAAAGTGATTTTTTGTTTACTGATTACTGATCTGGCTCTTCGAATTCGATTTGTTCGCCCATGGATGCCGCCGTTTCACAGACTTCATCAAACAGGACATCTCTGCCGGCTTCCAACATTGCCTGGTGAATGCTCGGCTCTGCGGCGGCCACAATGGTATCGCAGAAATTGGTATCGTCTGTGTTGATCGATTTCAGATTCAAACTTTCCACGATCTCTTTGACATCCTCAGGACCCCAAAACACCAGGGCTCGCCGATCCTCTTCGTAGACCACCTCTGTTTCGATGCCCGTGGAATAGTAGATCATATCCGCGACCTTTTCGAGTTCTTTCGACGGAACCTTTCCATCCCGACACATAATTTCAATCATAGATCATCACTCCTTGTGTGTATCTCTATTTTTTATGCAACAACGCCCTCTTTGGGACGAAGATCCTCTTTAAGCATCGCCACAATATCGGTGCCGAACTTTGCATTGTAACGACGAATCAACTCGTCGATCACCTCGGGCTCGACCATGTGATAATAGTTGAGCTTGCCATTGAACTTTTGCAGATCTTCCAGCTCCCAGGTTCTGCCATGCTGTTTTGCATCGATATAATTCGTCATAGCCGAACGGAACATCTTAAGATTGCGCCAGCCAACCGTGATCTGATTGTCCTTGTTCCACATCAGGCCGAGGCACCAGTTCTTGCTGGAGTGCCGGTTGCCGTAATGCGTTTTCGTTTCGTTCAGAGTAAACGGCGCATGGAAGAAGTTCAACGCATCAATGATAATTTGCTGGATTTCCATCGGGTCAAAGTGATGATAACAGCTGATGAGGATGTCATCTGCATATCGTGTGAAAGTAAACTCGCGATCGATGCCGTCCTTTGCTTTGTAGCCATAGCACAGCTTGCGAGTGATACAGTGGTCAAACGGAATCATCATCACATTGGTAAGCCACGGACTGATGGGAGCTCCCTGCGGCAGGCTGTTGCGAAGGAAGCACAGGTTGACCGCCTTTGCCAGTTCATCTCGGCCACGTGTATCCCGCATGATCAGAGCGAATGGATAGATCACACTCATCATGCCGAGCAGAAAATCCGGTGTCGTACTGGGGAAGAAACCATGGAAGTCGAACTTGACCGCCCAATGATTCTGATAATTGACGACCTTTTTCATGCCGGTCGCCTCATCAACGACGGTTTTATTGTGACCTGCCTGATGCTTGCGGACCGCATCAATAAAGCTACGATTGGGAATATATGCGAAAGCATTCGTGTGATAATCTACGATCATAAAGCTCTTCAGCAGTTCCCGCAGCTCAATCAGTGCATCATAAAGAGTTTTATCGGGCGCATCAATGGGTCGCCAGCCGCCAGATTTCTTTGGAATCTCAAAGTGAGAGTAGTGACTCGGGATATCGCTGGATTCAAGCGCCGCATACTTCACGTTGTAGGCCGCCAGCTTCTCGATCATCTCAGGAACATTGGTGATAGCGCGAAGTTTGGCGGTTAAATCGTTGCGGCACACGGTCATTGTAGATGTGTTGTTGCCGCCATAGTGCAGTGCTTCTACATTCTGGACACCGGCGAGGATCTCATCAAAAGTGATCTGCCGGGTCTTAGGAGGATTCAGATATGTAATGTACATTGTTTCTCCTTTATGATTTCATCGTGATCTAAATGGGTTTCTTGAGGCTAACTTAGCATGCTGGAGGAGGTCCTTATCATGATTGGATGCTCAAAATGGCTATATAACCGCCTTCAGGTGACCCGAAAAGGTCTTTTCGAACTCTGCGTTAGCGTTGTTAGCCGACGGCTTCGCGCTCGTTTTGCGATGTTGATGCCTCGGGGGAGGACGCCCTCTTCTTAACAATTCGATACACTTGGCTTGGCCTAAGTGCGCTGTTTATGAAAAAACAACTATTCATCACGATTATTTATTTACGATTTTATCAGAACGCCATGACGCTCTCTTCACCCAGAATGAACGGGGTTGCAACGATCTGCTTTTTCAGCTGGTTGCCTCCCACGAAATTGATAAAGTTCGTAACCGCCAAACAGCAGATGAAACGAACGGTCGGTGCGACACCCTGAACGATGCCACATGCAGACACCGGCGTACTTACCTTTGCTTCCTCGTGAGTGAAGTTCATGGAGTTCTTCAGATTATCGATCTGCTTGCGATCCTTCCAATCGGCCGACCAGCACTGTGCATCATACAGGCCAGTGCGGATATCGAACACACCGAGCAGCTCAGGATTGTACTTGTTCTTCTCCAGGAACTGCTTGCGGATCTCGATGCTGTCCACGGCCAGGAACACATAACCCTTGACGGTTTCGCCCTGCCAGCCATTGGGCATCAGAACCAGATCCTCTTTGATATCAGGATTCACATTGCACAGAATGTTCCCCACAGCTTCCACCTTGGGATGGGCGATATCCTGCTGGAAGAACATCTGGTTGACGATATTCTTGGGTTCGACAAAGTCCATATCCCACAGAGTGAACTTGGTCAGACCGTATCGTGCCAGCAGTTCAGCCACAGTAGAGCCGACCGAACCACAGCCGATGATATGAATGCGACCCTTAACAGACGCAGGGTCAAACACCATTTCGATTTTGCTCAGATCCATTGTTGTTTCCTTTCTTAGTCCTGAAATGCGTCAGCGTAGGGATAGCAGCTCGAATTCCAATTGTTCATCAGGTCGTTCGGATTCTCCTGATAATACTTCATCAGATTGGATTCGCTTCCCTTGCTCTTGGCTGGATCGATCTTAGGGGCGGCTCCACCCGTGACAGTTTTCAGCGCCGGGTTCGTCGTGGCTGCCGGTTTCGTTTCTGTTTTTGTTTTCGTGGACGCGGCTGCGGTGCTTGCGTTACCAACGAACGCGCCTCCCTGATAAGCTGCTGTACCCGCGCTGTAGCTGCCGGAGTAAGCTGCGCCATTGTAGTTGCCGTTGTAGCCACTGTATGTAGTTGTGACCGGCTTTTGGACGAGCGCTTCCGCCTGTTCGAGAAACCCTTTCGTATCGGCCTCTCCAATCGTCACCTTGACATCGTCGCCGCTGTAGATGGCATTGTCCGCCATGTCCACAACACGGACGTTATACTCCCGCCGCTTGTTCCAGATCATAAAGATGTAGTAGTCCTCAGAGCTCAAGGTCTCAATGAGATCCCACTGATTCTGCATATCCACGCCGCTGGGAGAAGTGCCCATGTTCACATGACTGTGGCCCTGGAACCGCAGCGTATTAAAAGATTCATCGTCCAGCTCATACAGCCAGGTCGTATACTTTTCCTGGTCCGTATTCACTGTTGCGCCCGTGACCTGCTGCGGATAGACCAGGATCTTGGTGATCTGGAAATGAGTCTTATCAATGCGATTCACCAGACCGTGCCAGGCGACCTCGGTACTGAAGTGATCGATCAGGGCACACATCTCGTGATAAGCTTCCAGAGTGAAATTCACCTCGACTGCGTCCTTGGCAGGCTTTGAAAAATTCTTGTTAAAGGAGAACTTGTCCGTCTGCAGGTTACCCAACGCAGAAGCCTGTGCATAGAACTCCTGCAAAATCCCCTGGATCAGTTCGTCATTCATCTTAACCGGCTGCATACTTCAAACCTCCTTATGCCGTTTCATTGCTTTCGTTTTCCAGAATCTCAATCACCTCTCCGACGGTGTAGAGATTACCATCCTTATCTTCCAGACACTTCCTGTTTCTATAATCACCGAACAGCTTTTCCATCATCCATTCGACAACCGTAGAATCCGTCCAGTTGATATAAGAAGAAGAGGTCACCAGAGTGGACAGAATGCCGATGTAATCACGACGAAGAGCCAGATCCTGAAGCATACCGCGATAACCGCCGTAGCAGGTAAACCGGTCGATATGCGGCTGAGGGAAGCGATCCTTCATCAGGTCTTCCCGGTGATTCATGTTACTGCTTCTGATAGCTTCGACACGGCAGTCATCATAGACGATCCACTCGCAGTAGACACGCAGATTGAACCGGTGCTCTTTCCAGATAGCCAGGAACAACTTCTTGGTGAGATCCATATCATACGGGCTCTCCTCGTAGATGTAGCTGGACATCTTATCCTGCTTTTCGACATACTGCTTAAAGATATCTTCGTTGTAGTCATTCAGATAGCAGTTCACGCCGACCCACAGCTGATTGCCGGACTTATCCAGAGCGATAAGAGATTTGTTCGCCTTGAAGAAATCGACCAGCTCCTTCTCATCGTCTCCAGAGTTGCAGGCACGATTCCGGAGTACCAGAAGCTTCATCTGCTCTTCGTCCACCTGCTTCATGGCATCGCGGGCGCTGCTCATGTAATCGTTGACGTTGTTCTCTGCCCGGCGAACACGTTCTTCCTGATCATGAATCGAGCGGGTGAAGTTCTGACTACAGAATCCCTTGAGCATGCTTTCGACTTTCTTGCCGTAGAAGTCATAAGTTGCATAGATCTTGTCGATTGCTGCATTGAACTTGTCATACTTTTGCTCGGCCAGCATCTTCAGCAGATCGAGTTCGTCCCTGGTTGCCGGGTGATCCTTGAATGCCCACGGAAGCAGACGAGGCAGACAGCTCATCATCATCTGCATGACCTGGATTCTCTTGGGCGAAGGAGCGAACACCATGGTCGCCTGCTTGGTTTCGTTCTGATAGACCAGAGCGTCACCGCTGCGATCGACATACAGAGAGACATCCTCAAGACGAACCCAACCCGCCTTCTTGTAGTCCTCGTCGAACGTTTTCACCTGCTTGATGTAATCGGCTGCTTTCTTGTTTGGGATGAAATGGAAATACAGACCGAGCTTGATCTTTGTGAACGGACCACGCTCACCAGCGTAATAGGCCGCTGTCAGCTTCTCATCGTCCGGGAGCCGGATCTCGTCCTCGACCACCAGAGACTGCATGATGCCCTTGTTCTCGGGATCAGCGGTAAAAGTCGCCAGCCGCTCCTCGTTCATCACTGCCCGGAGAACGGTCAGGACGGTGTTATCTTCGGTTTCGAATTTGTTTCTGCTCTTGATGTCAGAGAAAAATTCGTTGCATTCGTTCGAGCCGAGCTTCGTCAGCAAACCAGTGAATGCCATAGTTACTTCCTCCTTAAATTCATATCTTGCATTTGAAAAGCCCAGATACTGGACACATATAAGGCAGACTTTAACCGGCCTGCCAGCGGCTGCAATGCTACTTATCTGTTGTAACCAGAACAGATTTATATTCGGACTTTATTCGAGATTCGCTCGAACAGATTCAGGATCAGACTCCGTTAATTCCTTAACGGGCGTTGTCCATCTTCTGAACACAGACCAGATAAGCCTTCTCGGTAACGTGCATAGCGGCGAAGGTCTTGTCCATGTCGCCAGGCTGCAGAACACAACCATCAAGAGAAGTCTGACCAGTAGCGTAGTTGATATCGTTCTCCTCCAGGCACTGACGCAGGGTAGTGTCCTCGGTAACCATGACAGTCTTACGGTTGGTGTTGGTACCCACAGTGATCTTCAGCATAATATGTACTCCTTTTTAATTTAAAAAATTTATTGTTGAAACGTCGGATTGACGAATCATCTAAAACGAATGCCGGACGTATTGCGCTGGAACATCCGGCGTGGAACCACAGTGGCGGCTTTACCAGGTGGCGCTCTTACTCAGCGGCGGCCTCGGGCTCAGCGTCGTTCTCGATGGTGATAGCAGCGTTCATAGCGGCCTCATCAGCAGCGATAGAGCCCATAGCCTCGGCGATCTGCTCCTCGATCTTGGTGCAGTTCACGATGGCCAGACCCAGCTTCTCACGAACGAACTCGTTGATCTCCTCGACAGTGGTCTTGCCGTTGGGCAGCTCGATGCTCATGGTAGCGACCTTGGGAGTAGTGACGGAATTCTTTGCGAAGGTCACACCCATCTCATTGGCAGAAGCAGAACCGCTGACACCGATAGCGCAGACAGGCTCCTTCTCCTTGCCCTCGCCCTTGTACAGAACCAGAGCCTCGGGACGGAACTTCTTGACCTTCTTCAGGGTCTCGATGTCGTAAGCGGAAGTGACGAAAACGTTGTTGTACTTAACAGTTGCCTTCATAATGTTTGATCTCCTTTATAATAAAAAAATGTTATGTAAACGAGCCGATTTGCCCGTTATACCGTTGTTGTTAGCAGCTCCTTCATATCGTCAAGAGCTTCGTCCCATGTGTCGGCCGACTGAATGAACTGGCCATTATCCGCCGACACGATTTCATAATGGCCGTCCACATACTTGATATGCATCCGTTTTCTCCTTTCATTTGACAGTGTAAAGTGTGTTTGGATGGCGAAAAAATCAAAGCAGAGACTCGCAGCGGCATTCACTGGTTGACTCTACAGGTGCCCACCAATCATCATGCAGGTGCTCGATCAGGCGAATTTCTGGCCTGCTCCATGGGTACTCATCGCAGAGCTGCACTTGAGGACAATCGGTATCTTCTGTATACCCAACAACGATTCCCTCTACGCCCTCATTGGGATCATCAGGATTCCACGGAGACTCAAGCCTTACGCGATCACCGATACAGAATTTTCTCTCGTCCATATCGCTCAGTCCTTTCCGTTCATTTCTTTGACTTTGTCCACAGCATAGTCAATCACATCAGTGACATACTCGGTGGCATTGTTGATATTGTCCTGAGTGAACATCTTGGCGGCGAGCATCTTGTAGCAGGTGTCTTCAGAAGGAACCACACAAACCAGAACTGCGACAACAAAAGTTGCAATTGCAACCTTGATGCAGAGTTTTGCTTCTTCGACTACATTTTTGTTTTTAAAGCCATAATCGTCTGCATCGCTCATGGTGCACATGAACATAATCGCTACCACAATCACAAGCACAATTAGAATGGCGATTAGTAGTGTTCTGATACTATCTACGATGCCGATCCAGTAGAACACCCAAGGGCTGATAATAGAATTCATACGGCTGTGCCCTCCTCTTCTTTGAAATTCTCAACCCTCATAAGGTGTTCCGTTTTTCCTCGATTATTGTTTTGCGTAAAAGCCTTAAACTGAGCTGCGTAATAGTCAACCGGAATACAAAACACACCATGATCGTCATGGATAATATGCAAGCCAGTCCGCTCAATGTGAAGGTAATTAGAAAGATCATTGAACAGCTTGATAGATTCCTCTGTGGGGAAATACAGATAAAAAGTATCAGGCCATCCATACATGTCGGAATCATTTCCCTCACAATCCAGAGCAATTACACCAGCCTCCCGGCATTTTTGGTTCATTTCTTTTGCTCTTGTCAAATCACTTTTATAAAGATAACTCATTTTGCGTTCCTTCTTTTTGTGTGTTGATATTCGAACATGGTGCGGCTAGAGGGACTTGAACCCTCACCCGAAGACCAGATCCTAAATCTGGCGTGTCTGCCTATTCCACCATAGCCGCATATAAATTAGGTACACCTGTACTCCCGATTCTCCAAGCAGGACAACTTCCATTCCGGACCACAATATCCGAAACATTAGGGCGCAACAAGGAAGTCGTGGCTATTTTATTGATCGTACTTTTACCACCATGTACCTATTCCCCATTTTGTTAGAGACCTAATGGGCAAAGCTGTCTACCTGCACCGGTTGTGGACGGACTTACCCGGCTGGATTTATATGTAGGAGTCTCAAACCGTCGCACATAATGGAGCAGCGAATGGGAGTCGAACCCACATTTTCGACTTGGAAGGCCGACGTATTAGCCGTTATACGACCGCTGCATAGAAACCCGGCTTACAAAGCCTTGTTGCTTTCGATACGATATAGACCGAAGCATCGTATCAAAAGAGCCGGGAATAACAAGAATGAGGTAAAAGGTTCCTGCTGAATAACATACCTAAAAAGACAGGAACCCTGGTGCTACCGACCCGATTCCAACGGGCACGCAGTCTCCTGCAAAGGTTTTTAAGACCTCTGTGTCTGGCTTTCCACCACGGTAGCATATCAAAGCTGTCTGTCCAGCAGTCAACCGTCTTTCCGATTTGCCAAACCGTTTCGCCCAATAAGCTCCCGACTCGATCGAGCCGGTGGTATCTCGGATGGGAGTCGGACCCACAAGCTTTCGCAGAAGTTTTTGAGACTTCCCTGTTTACCAATTTCAGCACCGAGACTCATTGCTCGTCTTTCCGAGCCGCCACTGCTTACGCAGGTCACTTCTCTACTTCAAACACCATGTAATACATGTGATTATCTTCACCATCGCCGACTGCCGCACCGATAACATACTCAGGATATGGGTTCAACTCGCATCCGCAAAAATCAGCGTAAGATTCAGTGTCAACTTTCACTGCATCTTCGTACCTAGCGGCCTCATCTTCAGGCATCCCATTGAGAAAGCACTGAAAACTAACAGCGGCAAAAGCAACCGCATCGTCTCTTGATTTGAATGCTTTATCAATACTTACTGACTTGTAGACATCAGCTTTCTCGTTGGTGTAATCGCTTGCAACGATATACATCTGAATCACTCCTTATCAAAGATATCGGTGCCATTTTTTCTCCAGTTCCGCAATATATTCTGGCGGCCACGGTCCTCCACCACAACCAGTTGTTGGGAAGTCAATATGAAATTCGACTCGAGCATCTCCGGCTCCACGGCAAGCAAACATTGGACATTCATGCATGTATTTGCCAATGAACTTTCCATCGTAATACTCTTCTTTGGGGCAAAGACGATCGTGATCATATCCGTATCCATGTGTATCGGTACAACCAAAACTTCCGGGTTTTGCTCCTACAAAACATAAGTACTTTAGGCTATCTCTTTCCCGATCTCTATTCAGCCTTGCATAAAACGCATCAATGTAATCAGTTTTTAAGCTCCCCATACCGGCACCTCAGCAATACTCTTTTGAGCTCTTTCTGTCATATTCAGAATTTCAACAGCATCAAGGAGAAGAATCTCATTAACCTCACAGGGAAACTTGCATTCCTTGGGTTTCTTGGTTCCTTCCCGTGCAAGCTGAGAAAGAGTAGCTGCTCCTTCCCAGTACCAGATACGCCGCGCTTTCAGAAGAGTAACTTCTTGACCATTGCGCTCTTTCATGTAGCCACAAAACACACCAGCGCTGTCGGTACGAACCATCACATAATTCATACCATCAAGCTGCGGAGCTGGTGCTGTAGAAATAGCCAAATCTGCTCGGATATACTCAGTGCCATTGATCATAATTTTTTCGTCTGCCATTGTAATTTACCTCACTTCATAAAGGATCGATGCGAGATGCCCGTTCGGTTTAACCTTGTATTTAGGTTCTCGGAACTCGAATTCGCTTCCTTCTTCTTTAGTCCAAGACAAATAGGTGTTAAACATCCGACGAGTGCCGCTACTATTAGAACCAGCTTTGTATCCGACATCATACTTGAATTGATTCTTAAATCCTTCGTGGATCGTATCGGGAGTGTGTCCAAACTTTGCTTCCACGATTACTTCGACATATTTGCCTGGCTTTTTCTCACTTTTCCGCATCTCAAACCAATAGACTTTCTCCCTAAGATAAGAACGATGCTTCGGATAATACGTAAGGAAATCGCCAGCAAATGTTTTGCCGAGTTTCACTTTGTTAACAGAACATTCACTCAGAATCATCTTGAAGATATGTTTACGATGTTTCTTTGATTTATTCTGCATTTTGATTTACTCCTTGTTAATGGTAAGCTGAATAGACCAATAATCTCTATCGTTTCCAGTGTAAATCAAAGAGTCCAAAACTTCTGAGTGCCGATCGCACTCGTGATAGATTTCTGGACCATGGCTCTGAAGCCATCCAGGCTCCACTCCGAACTCTTTAACGATTTCTCCTTCATCAATGACTGCGATACTATCGGAAGCCTTATCTTTCGCTTTTTCAATCATCCATTCAACAATTTCTTTGATATTCAGATTTGCCATGATTCATACCTTCTTTCAAAATGTTACTGAAAATGGTGCCGGTAGCAGGACTCGAACCCGCGCCTCTGTCTTATCTGGACCAAGGGGTATAAACCCAGTGCTCTAGCCGCTGAGCGATACCGGCATAAGAGAGGAGGATTTAACCATGTAACGACATCGGCGAGGAGTAAACGACTTACAAAGTCTGCGCTATACTCAGTCGCGTCAGTGGATACAACACATAAGCGAATTGGTCTCTTATGGTGTCCATCCTCAAAGGCTGCCCTTTAAATCACTCTCCGCCAGTCTGGGCACCGACTAAGCTAGACCACAACTCAGGTCATCCAATAGCCTACTCACAATAGAGCCACACAAGATCACCAAGGGAGCTACCCTGTCGCAGCATGGATTGTTGTTTTCGGATATAAGCGTTATGGGTGTGTCAGAGGGGGAGTATGATCACCCACGGTGGAATTGCGCCACCCCAGCAGCTTTGTACTACACTACGCCGCTGCATCGAACCTAGCTGGAGCCCAACAGAATCGAACTGTTGTACGACCATCAGCTCCATATCAAAGCAGGGTTATCGTACCTGCCCGGCATTTTCAGCCACGAGCGAAGAAAAAGGAAAAGTGAAAGAGAAAAACTTCGCTTTTTTGCACAGGGAGAAAGGATAAAGCCCTATGCTATGGTCCAAGTGACAGGTTACGATCCTGCTGCCTCATGCTCCCAAAGCACGCGCTCTGCCAATTGAGCTACACCTGGTTATATGCCGGTCTTTCCCGGCTGCCAGCCTCAAAGGCTAATGGAGGAAGTAGATAGCTTAGATAGCTGCCGCCACGATCTTCGCAGCCTCCTTAAACACTTTCATGTTCTTATCAGAATGCTGGAAGATATCGGGAGTAGACTTGGGCGGCTTATTGTGAGAACGAACATACGCTTTGCGCATCCGATCCATCTTGACAGTGCCGATCGCGTCATAGATCTTTGCATAAGTAACCCAATACCCAAGCGTCTTGTCGCCCAGCTTTTTTGCAATGGGCTCAACGATCGGAAGCGTGATACTCGGCTTGTAGTAACAATATTTCTTTTTCGGCTCTTCAACCGCAGGAACTTCGACCGCCGGTGTTTCAGCCGCCGGTGTTTCAATCTCGACTGCGTGAGCCTCGGCCACAACGACCGGTGCGGGTTCTTCAGCGACGACCTCAGGAGCAGGTTCTACCCTGTGGCGAGTAGGAATCATATCAGCAGGGATCATAGGCGGTTTCTTGGTGAGTGCCGACTTAATCCCCTTTCGGACCTCAGCGTCATGCTTTTCGTTATCATACCGATCCTTCATAATCGACATAAAGATTGAGCTCCACGTTTCACTATCCTCGATAATGTCCAAGCCGCTGAGGTTCTTGATGTCACCCATGTAGCCGACCCGCTCAACATACGCCTTGCGTTCGTCTTTGAAATACCAGCCATAGTTGCGGCCGATATAATCATAAGCCTGTTTAAGAACCGCATTCAGCGTCAGACCAGTCATGCGAGCGATGGAGTTGCCGAGCTTGTAGATCTCAGTCCGCCATTCGCTGCGTCCTTTGTATGTAGTGGTTTGGGTTTCCTTTGCGGCGGCTGTGGCAGTTGTGGCGGTCTGCTCAGGCTGCTTCTGCGGCTGACCCATCGAGACAAGCTTTCGTTCCAGCTGCTTGCAGACGAACAGCACATTGTCAAGAGCGTTGCGGTCCTGCTGGCGAGCGGCTTCGAGAGCGTCCATCTTGGATTGAATCTCCGTCAGCGCCTGAGTCATCTTATCGAATCGCTCCTGCCGCTTGAGCTCAGTCTGATTGGCATTCAGCGATACGGTTTCACCCCGCATCAGAGCGGCGATCACATCCCAGCAGAAATCAATGAAAGCATTCGCTTTGGGTTGAGTGCTGTAACGGCAGATCTCCATTACACCTCTCATACTATATACGTAGGTTTGCTGTTTTCCACCAGGGGTAATCAAATTGATTAACCCTGAAAGCGGGTCGAGACGAGCCGCATTGCGCTTGTGAATCGTTCCAATCGAAATTGAAGGATTCTTATATCCCAGCGCCTTACCGACCTGCTCACGGGTCATCCAGAAATCATCCTGAGCTCTGGTGTGATCGACCGCTGGATTCTCATAGACCTGAATCTCCATGTCACCGAACTGCTTGGTAGTGGCTACTTGCATTACTACATTCGCATTCATTTTTTACCTCATCCTTTTCGTTTGATATTGTAAAGTGTGTTTCGCTTGAAACAAGTATTACACAAAAACGTATCGTTGTCAATTGGAAAATATTCACAAATGACAGCATTACATTTTGTTTGTATTTGTCGTTCTTATCACAACCTTCATTATTATAATATAGGCGATTTGTGATCTAAATCTGTCTGAAGCTACTAGCTGGAGATCTGCTGCAGGTCCTGGTCCAGGGGTTGTGGCCCAAATGTAGCTGTCGAATGCGTCGGTTGGGGCGTTATAAGGTTCGTCTGACCCTCGATGACGCTGGTTGAAGTGGCCAGCGATGTCTGGACCACTGCGTCGACGCGTCTTCCGCCTTCCTCGGGGGTGTCCCCTCGTTCTAACAATTCGTTCCGTTCGGCTTGGCCTAAACGTGCTATCATAGTAAAACCAGATAACAATTCATCACAAATCTGCTCGTAAAATACGGGGTTCCTCACATGGGAGGGCCGGTTTTCAACATAGTTTTCAACTCGCTTTCTTATTTGATTATGTACTTTTGTTTCAAATTGAGATCTAAACATCTGTGGAGTCCTGTGCCTCACCTGCGATCGCTGCAGCCGGCAGCAAGTAGATGAGCTGCGGATGAGCTGCGAGCGTAGCTGGGATTTCGGAGTGACGCATTATCGTTGTGTTTCATTTGAGTACGACCGTGAGTTCCTTCCCTGTAGTGTCACGTGCTGAGCTCTCGGTCCCTCCGTGGCAGCCATGGGTGGGGTATCTCACTCTAACAATTCGTTCCGTTCGGCTTGGCCTGAACGTGCAAACCTTTCGACTTGCTATTCATCTCAATCTGTTTTCGCGGCGACTCTGCTGTACTATGCGGAATCGTCGAAGGGCATTGCGTTCATCTCATTCACCTCTTGATTCAAACCTTGCTGTTTACTTTAATAGAATTACAAGGCAAAAACGCCTAACACATCTCAGTAGAGTAATTTCATTACCGAACCATGATGTATGTTTAGAATACAGTCAAACTCTTTATGAATTCGGCTGAGAATTGATGCTGGCCTTATTCTGTCGAGCCGCTTGTACTTTTTTCATTCGCTCACGAAGTTCTGCACGCTGTTCATCGGTCAGTTCGCGAGGCGCTGTCGGCGTTCCGAACCGAACCAGCTTACGCGGAACCGAATACCACTTACACAGGATCAGCCCGTCTTTCGTGCGGTGGATCTTGGTGAGCTTGTACTCGTCAGGATGCTTCTCGCACATGGCATCAAGCTTGCGCCAGTAAACAGGATCGTTGGTGCACACATCGGCCGTCTTATCCAGGGCTCCAATGGTGATGATGGTCTCCTGTTCAGCTCTGGTCATTGAAACGCCGCCATGCTCAGGAATGGCTTTCATTATGATTTCTTCCACGATTTATCGCTCCTTTTTCTGCTGGGCTCATTCATACCAACACATCGTGACAACGTTGGTGTAGCCAGTTTGGTATTTAACGCCGTCAATTCTGACCGCAACCGTGCCATAAGACACCCAGCAAGAATCGTACTCGCCCTCAGCAAGCAGCGTGCCGTCAGGGTTATAGACCTTGGCATAGTTCACCTTGCGTCCATCTTCATCTTTCGAATTGCCACCACATCCAGTCAGCATCAGTGCAGCAGCCAGTACAGCTGCCGCGATAAGTCTTCGGAATCGCATTTAAGCCACCTCCTTATTCGTCATCACTGTCAAAGACAAAACCTTCTGCCTTCCACATCGAAACAACAAATTCATCGTCACTTCGATCAGTTTTCAAAACCCCGCTCAATCCATGTGCGGTGTCGGTGATATCGAAAACAAACTTACTTCCGTAAATTTTGAACAGATGACCGTCTCTCTTGCGTTTGTTGCGGCAGGTCAGGTAATCCGTCCCACGAGTGGTCTTGCCCAGCTGAACCCACTTTGTAGGCACATGGATCTGCAGATAAGATTTCGAGCCGCACACAATCGTGAAGTCATCGTGCTGCTGAACCAGCTTGAGGAAGTCCTCCGGTTTGAATTCGTGTACGCCAAGATCTAAGCTCGCCATAAAAACCCTTCTTTCTCTTTTTCTCCCTGATGGTTCTTTTTCCCCTTAACAATCTCCTTTATCTCCTATAACCCTCTTAAACCTAATCATCAATTTTATTTTCGCGTCGCTTGTTCATTGGCGATTGCGTAATTGAGTTCGAGTTCGAAATAGGAATGAATTATTGTTGCAAGCGAAAGAATGAATCAGCGATTAAGTTTTCAACAATTTGAACAAGTGAGTTTTCAACAATTCGGAATCTCAGCAACGACCTGAATCATCTTGATTGAAGTCGGAATGAAGATTCGTCCTTGCAGCATGTTCATAAAAGTAAGCGTCTGAAGCAGATCGAACCAGTGCGAACTCTGTTTAGCAGGTGCCGCATTCAAATCAGCGATCAGGCTCTCCACAACCTTATCGTCAAGGAAATCGAGCTGCGTACATGCTTCGCCGCGCTCATAGCTAGTTCCGATCTTAACTTTTGCATCGTATGTAATCTGTACTGACTTCATACTGTTACGCTCCTTTTTATTATACAACTGTTTGGAGTTTTGCTCAACAACTAACAGGCGTTGATTAGTCGCCATTTTCTTCTGAATCAACGATCTCAACGCTCTCGATAGAGTTCGGCACGTACATGCGTTTTCTGAATCGCTCCATGGTCTCAAGCGCCGCCTCAAGGTGAATCATCACAACATGCTGCTCTTTTGATTGCTTCTTATACTCGGTATCAATGGCAGCACACAGCGTATCAACCACATCATTTGGCACAGATTCGAACTGGTAAGTAGCCCTCTTATAATCGAGCCGCATACTTGTTGCGATTGCTGCACGATATGTTACTTTGATCGTATACAAATTAACACTCCTCTTATTGCGTCGCTCGTTCACACAGAATCGCGGCCGCTTCTTTCAAAATACAGACACCAGTTGCACAGCTTGCCGCATTGATTCCATGCTGGCGATACAGGTTCCAGAGTCCGCCGTATGTAGGGATCGCATCGAGCCCGGAGCAGTGAAACCCCGCCGCATCATCCCACACAGACATCAGTGTATTATTGAGCAGGTGGTCTTCTTTGTACTTTGGAATCAGATAATCAAGATCGAACGGAATGTACTGTTTGACCACATCCAGACCGCCCAGATAATCGATGTAGCGAGTGTAGCGCTCACGAAAACCGAGTTCTTTGCCAGTGGCCTTATCGATGTTACATTGATGGATTCCTGTTGCTTCACTGATGGTCATCGCTGCGTTACCTCCTTACTTGTTATTCTTTCAACGGCTCATCCGCTGCCAGCGCAATGATTTCGTCGATGTTGTTTTCGATCAGATACTTCCAATCTTCCAGCCGCTGATTGAGGATTTCTGTCGCCTGGATAATGACTGCGTCCGGCGTGATGTGCTCACAGTTGCATTTCAAAGCCAGAATCAAGTCATCAAAAGTGACAGGGTCAAGGATCGTATCGCTGGGGATCATATCTTTACCGAGTTTCCAGCTTGCCATAATCAGAACCTCCTGAACTGCACGAACTTGCCATCAGCGTAGCAGGGCGAGTAACACTGAAGCCTCTGACCATACCGTTCGAGGAATGCATTCACAAAAACGGGTTCTCCCTGAATGATAATTGCTTCAGGATCTGACCATTTGATTTCATCAGCGGCATTCCATGCAATAAAACGAACCCGGATTGACGGGTCGCTTGGAAGAATTGTGGGCATCTCATAGCCACGAATGATACCATCTGTGCAGAGTTTGCGGGCTGCTTCGAGCTGCTCCGGCGACCAGTTCATAACGGGAAGTTCAGTCATGTTGATAACCATTGCTACGTTTGCCCCCTTATTCTTTTACTGATAGTTCTTTTGCCATGATTCTTTCGCGCATCTCGGCTCCAGTTGAGGAAATGTAATCGCGAGTAAGAACCCATGCATCTTCTTCGCCGCAAATTTCGGCAGGCTCTTTGAACAAGCGAATGGATTCATCTGGCTTTTTACCGCCAAAGAACTTCTTTTTGGCCGTATCTACGATACACGGGTCTTTGTAGAAATCACGCCACCATTTTTCCTGACTTTTAAGATATTCAAGTGCTCGTTCTTCAGTAGCAAAGAGGTCGTAATGGAAGTTATCGTAATGAATCGTTTCGTCGCGGGCTTCGTGAGACATAAAAATTCCCCAAACAAACATACTGTGTAGCTCCTTTCATTCCATCTCGATCTTAACACCACGATATTTGTGGTTTCGATATAACACATCGGCCGCCCATTTCCGTGCGCAATCGTAGCTGGCGAATGCACGGTGATATATTTTAAGAATCGGCCAGTTATTTTCAGGTCTTCCATGAAATGTAATTTTATAATGCTGGAGCTGATAGCCAGCGTCTGCATAGTCAGTCATAGCACGGAACCTCTTTTCATTTCACTTCTTTTGATTCGATCTGGATATTGCGTTCGAACTCGTCGCCGTCCAAATTCTTCCAACGATAATGAAGATTGCCGCCATCAGCATCAAATACGACGTCATAACACTCCGGATCTGCGCTCACAGATTTTACCATCTCACTCAGCATCTTCATTGCACGCTTGCGACTGCCATAAACATCACCATTGTAATAATTGAAAATCGCCCACGGCTTGCCCTTGGTTCGCTTGGAATAGGAATTATCCAAAATATACACCATCATGGTTACAACTTCCTCCTTTTTACCCGCTGCGTTCTCTGCGGATTATACATAGCGGCGCTCATACCATGTAGAAGTAAGAATGCTTGATTTCAGGGGCATATTTGTCCCGAGCGACACACTCCAGCCCAATGATATGTTTGTTATTCTGTAGGAGCGCCTTCTGACCTGGCGACAAAGTACAATCAAGCAGTACCCGCATTGCCGACTGACCACCCTTCAAGATAACATCCTGATACTCGATCACATGGTCTTTGATTCTTGGCGGGAGGGATTTAATCAGTTTCGCGGTGTTCATGTTGATTTCCTCTTTTCTTTTTGCGTGTGTATGCTATTTCGTTTACTACGCATGTAGTGGATGTGGTTACGTCTGCCTCGGTACCACCAGTCGCCCGACATTCACGGTAAATCCAGAAGATAGCTAATCTTCTATGTACGTACACCACGGCGATATATAAATCGTCATGGATTTTTGCTCATTAGCTGAGCGTATCTATTCATTTCAAAAAAAGTATATCAGCCGAGTGTTAGAACAGTTTATATCGCCATGCCATGAAATTTCGCTCAGTGGAGTAAGACGCGACCTTGCACCAATGGCAATACCCTTTCGGCTTGCTATTCATGTCTAAAAACACGTGATTTGAACCTCCTTTCATTTAGTTTCGCTCACTTTAAGTAACACCCTCTAGTTTACTTTTCTCATTGATTTATCTGCGTGGCCTTTGCATCAAAATCAAATCAAATTTCACTAGAGCGGTGGAGCGCCCTTCTGTTTATGCAACCGCTTCGATCGTGACGCTATGTGCCCCACTTGCGATTGCGTTCTGGGCTTGGGACCAGTACCAGTTCTGCAGAACCAGTAGCCGCATTAAACCCCGGCGGTGCAACAGCTGCACTGCCGGAGTCCCCTCTGCGAATACTTCGTATTGGATTGCTATACTTATAAAACGACTTGTGGGTATGTAGCGATTGTCTTAAAACTACCGTTTTTTTGCTTTTCTTTTAACCACACCCAGTACACATCTTCATACTCTCTAATAAAATTTTTATATCCAAGATATTCTCGATATGCTTCTTCAAGTGTGGCATAGCTTATCACTTTGATTTTTTTTGGATGATCAGGCGGTAATGATAATACACGGACAACAATCACATATTCGGGTAGGAATTTAGACGCTATTATTGTGTATCACCTCGTTTCAATGGATTATATCATCTGCGGTCCCGTCTTTGATGCGATTGGGAATCATTGTATGTAAGTAAATTTTTACCAGTGGTGCGTCGCCAGGTTAGCCCTGTGCTGCCTGTTCGCCAGGGTTGCTACGCTTCTTGCCAGACTTCTTCGGAGTGGACACCTTGAATCGAACCAAGACAGTAGTCGGGCGAGTGCTGGAATCGACAGAGAGATGGGGTTTGTATACTCGCCGGTCTTTCAAACGACGAATGACTTCCTTCTCAGCTTCCTTGGAAAGCGGTTCGGGTTTTGATTCGACTGCTGCCTTGGAGATATTGGCATCAAAATTCGCCACACGATAGCAGCCCTGGCGGTGAGTCTGATTCTTCTGGATTTCGACCGGCTCCAGGTAATCCATATTCAGATTCAACTTGGTGACTTCCTTCTCGGTGAACAGCTCGTCGGCGATATAGATAGACCAGGCTTCCTCGTTCGCCTTGCGGCCTTTGCCACGGTACATAGGTTTGTTGTTGGCTTCTTTCTTGGTACGATAGTACAGCATAATTTTTACCTCTTTCACTTTTTGCGTTTATGTATTACTGCGTGCCGCTTAGACGTGTGCCGCTTAGACCACAACAGCAATCAACAGAGTCAGGGCGATCGAGATGAGAAAGAAATTGCGAATCGTTTCCGTCATTTCGATCGGATCTACGGTATCAAACCAGCGTGCCAGGGTGTCGATCACCTGATTGTAACGGCGAAAACATCCCAGATAATACAAGCCAGTTCCGATTTGCTGGAGTGCACCCACCAAAAGCAACATGGCGGCGAACACCCAGACAATGGGACGCTCAGACAATCAAATCACCCTCCTTTACTGTGAATGGCAGAGTCAGAATGTGAAACTGCAATTCGATTTGAACACGCGGCCGGAGTCTGCTATAGGGCAGGAAGTACGGGTCAGCCAATTCGATGCGGCGCTTATGACGGCACTCTTGGGACTGCATCCAGGTGGAATCCGCGTCACTAAGGTATGCTGCGAACATAATTCATATTGCTCCTTTCTTACTGCGCTGCGGCGCGGCTGCTGCGGCGCTCATACTCTTGTGAATTCGTCCAGATAATAACGAGAGCCATGCATAATGAAATACGCACGGCCCTGATTCGTCTGATAGATTTTGTGGCGGCCAGCCTGTTTACGGCGCTCGCCATTGTTGGTTGTGACTTCGACACACGCCTCTTCAATCGCTGTGATCTCAAGCCCGCCCCAGTTGTTGAGGGGGTAAACGGCGATCGCATGTTTCTCTGGGGGAAAAACGTCTCTCATAATTCAACCTCGCTTTCTTGCTGAATAGAGATCTTGCCAGCGGAATCATATCAGGACTTTCAAACACGATAAATCCACCCAGATTATTGATAGATGCAACCAGCAGGCCATATTTTTCAATGATGAGCCAATTCAGGCTGTTGGGATTGTACGGTCGGAATGGTTTCGCATCAGGAAATCCCGCCCTCGCATCACTGAAAAACTGTGGGGTCAGCTCTTTCGTATCCAAATTTATGACACGAATCGGCGTGAGGGTTCCGCTTTCCGGGTCCAGCACAACGGCGCACAATCTGTCATGCATCTGATAGATCTCTGACAAAATCATTAGAAAGTGTCCTCCCCTTCAGTTTCGCCAATGCTGACCAAAGTTTCTTTCATGCCGACACTGGGAATTACCCTGACGATTTTTGCTCCACGGATTCGCCCGACTTCCAACTCATATTTGAGCAGCTCGAGCGTAGAACTGGCTGCGGCCAGAATCGGAAATCGCAACACCTGTTCGTCGCCCGTCAAATGGGTGACGCGAACTTGATACAGCTGCACTGGTTGTGGACGTTTTGCCGCTTTGAGCTTCTGTACATCGCCTTCTTTCAGATTCAGAGCAAAGAGCACAGCGGTTTCAGTGCCCGGATTCGAGCTGGCGATATAGTTTTCTTTTTTGTCGAGGTTGTCAATGACATTCTGAATTTCTTTGATAATCTGAGCAAGCGCATGTGCTGCGTCAAAATTCTCGCACTTAGTTGCAAACTTATACGTCTCGAACGCACCATCACGAGCGAATTCAAAAACTTGTTTCACAGTCAGCATTCGATTTCATTTCCCTTCTTGTGGAGCGGTGCTCTTACAGCTTGCCGCTCATAATGCCCATCATGGGAACACGCTGACCTTCGCTCTGCTCGTACACATGAGCTTCGGTTACATTGCCATTGTGAACTTCACGCTTGGCGACCTCAAAGCTCTTCTCAGCCTCGGCGTAACTCTTGCAGGGGTATTCCATTTCGCCCATGATAGGATTATTCCACTTGACAACGAGGACGTAGGGAGCTTCTTTGATGGCCTGTTTCATGCGCTGGGCCCCGGCGGACTGCTGTGCCCCGGCGGACTGCTCCTTGGCGACGATTTTCTCGGCCAGATTCTTCAGCTCTGCAATCACATCAGCATTCAGACGCCGCTTTGCTTCTTCAGCGCGAATCATCTCGGCGATTGCATTCACATCCGCCTTTGCTTCATCAGCCAACTTACGAGCCAGGCTTTCAGCGCGGTGACCTGCATACTGATTGGCAATCTTGTCATAGTGCCACCACTTGTCGACGGCAGCGGAGCGGGCGTATCTGAGCAGTTTCATGTTATCCATTTTGTTTTACCTCTCTTTTTTGTTTTATTAATTGGCAGCAAATGCCATTTTAATCTTCCTCAGCGGCGTTCTCACAGTTGCACCAGAGAATGTCCTCGATAATATCATCGAAGTTGTCATCTGGCGTGCCATTGCAATTCATAATGAGGGTCACACTCTGATACATGGGCGGCACATCGTTAAGGTTGTCCATTTCATAGGCATATCCCCACACTTCGCCATTGCAATCTTCGATCATGCAGTACAGGAGCTGGATATTGTTCCCGTCAAGATCCTCGCATTCAATAACGGGTTCTTGGACGACGGTTCCGCTCAAAATGTAGCGCCCAGCAGCATTGGGTTTCACAACGGCGGCGTTACCAGCGGTGCTCGCACTTGCCGCCGGAACTGGAATCATAAAGATTGTTGCGAACAGAATCACGGCCATAATCATAACGGCCAGACCACGATTGCTCTTAGTCATGCTTGAACATCTCCTTCCATGCCTGCTGCATCGAAATCGTCAGAGCGACACCAATAATGATGCCGCAGAAGAGAATGAACTCCGTGCTGAAATAATCCATATTACTACGCTCCTTTCGTTTGATACTCAAATCTGGTCTACGGTTTCGATGACATAATCATCGTAATTATTGCCAAACGTAACGTATGCGTCCGGGCTGCACTTGGACAGAGCTTCCATCAACTCTGCGACAGTCATGCTCGTGGTTTTGTGCTCAACGATATCAAGCAGAGCGTAACCGGCGTGGTTCTCACCGTTGATTCTGACGAATTTCATTTTGCTAAGCTCCTTTCAATTTTTGTTTTATTGTGGTTACGGTTACGTCTGCCCTGGTACCGTAAATCGCCCAGCATTTTGGACAAGGAAAAGAGGTAAAAAGAAAACGCCGAACGAATTCGCTCCGATACCGCCAGAGGAATTCATTGACGTTTTGGCATAAGAAAAAGCCCTACGAGCTGTGATACTCATAGGGCTTACGTTTGGAATCCGGATTTAGATCTTAACGAGATAGTGTTCGACGAACAGATTCATTGTAACGGTTTCGTTTTGACCCGCGCCAATACTGAAACTGTCACAAAGTTTTAAGATTTCAAAGAATTTTTCATACTGCGATTTCACGCGGCCGAAATCTTCGAAATTTACAACGATCATTGCGTTATAAGCAATCATAGGATCGACGCTCATAGTCATTTTGATGTTGTAATCGCCTTCACTATCATCTTCTTGAATCGCCTTAAAATATTTTATGATTTCAGATGCTTTTTTCATTGCGGCAGGATTTATAATCAGATTTTTATTCTGACGTTTTATCTTGTCGCCCACCTGTTTCATAAATTCTTCAAAAGCAACTTCATTTGGATCGCGCAGGTATTCTGGCTCCATAATATAATACCCCTTTCATTGGACTTGGGTTTCATTGAGGTTATTATATCATAGATTCATTCCGGATTCCAGCTCAGATTTGTTGGTTATCCACCCTCGCCGCGTGGAGGCTCTGATATTGAGGGTAAAGCAGTTTAACGTCATGCTCAGGACATTAGCTATTATTTTTGATTTCATATCAGGCGGACTCTCCTTTTCGATTTCATTTTGCGATTGCATTTAGAATGCGAACTTGAATGAGTTTTCCAGATAGAACTGACCGTTTTTATTTGAGAAGAATCTTGCTTTCAGGATTCGTTTTGTTGCAGTCCAGTTCGAGCACTTATTGGCAATCATGGTTTCAACGTCTTTCATTGCGTTCTTGAAACCAATTTCATCCAGCTCATAAAAAAGGGATTCATACCGGTCGGTTTCCTTGTTGTACACCCTTACTTTGAGAGCAAAGGGAGATTTGAATCCGATTTCGTCAATGGTTGCATTCGTTGCGATGGGATGAGGATACGTCCAGTACGCGCTTTCATCAGGAGCGGTTTCACAGGGCTTTTCACCCCACAGAACCTCTTCCGTTCCGTTGTAGGTCACGGCAGTCACAGCGGCCACACGGTCAGGCATGTCACACGCTTTGAAAGCGGTTTTCATGTCCTCAGTGGGAAGTATGACACCATCATCGAAATAGATATTGAACTTCATACGGCTTTCATCCTTTCTTTCGCACTACTTTCATTCATTTCTGTAATGCGACCGGGACCCCGAAGGGCCCCACGCACTGAGCCTAACGCCTTTTTATAGCCGCTCAGTCGGCTTTTGTAACGATTGCCTTGCATCAGCAGTCGATGGAGTACGGATTGCCGGTGGTCAGATGGTACATGATATCGCCGATTACGGCGGCCATCTCTTTGCCGCGAATCGTTCTGGTGCTCAGCAGGGCCTTGCCTGCTTTTGCCTTGCGGGTGTCCACAAAGCGGGCATCACGGGAAAACACTTTGAACTTGTTCTTGTCAGGATACTTTTCATCAGGGATAAAGAGAATCATATCCACCAGGCCCTGAAGGTCTTTTACCATGTTGCCGGTGCTGGGGTTTGCGGCAGTCAGACAGACCCACTTGTCATTGTCCAGGGCATCCTTGTAGCTTTCGTTCAGCTTTTTCTGGTCAGCTTCGGACAGCTCCAGTCCCTTGCCAATGTCGTTCGCCAGCGCCCTTGCAAAGGTCTCAGCATAGTACGGCCACTGACCATTGACGAACAGGTTGCCATCCTTCGGGCTTCTTGCGTTGAAGTCCACAAGGTCGATTGCGTTGCGGGAACGGCGCTCATTGACATCGACAGTCACAGTTCCGTTGTCCTTCTCTTTCTCGGCGATGCTCTTCTTCATCACAGCGCCATACTTGCAGGCGGCCAGCATCGGGTTTTCGGTTTCATAGCAACCGGCGTAGATCATCTGAACATTGAGGTCGTTCCACTCTTCGCAGGCGGTTGCGGCCTTTTCGCGGCACTCCTTCAAGAGCTTCATGTCAATCGGGTCACAGCTCAGAGCATCCTGAAGCGCGTTTTTCGCGGCATCCAGCTCAGTCTGCTTTGCGGCCAGAGCGGTTTTCAGCTCAGCGGCAGACATCGTGATTTTCGTAGTGTTAGCCATAGTATTTTCCTCCATTTAGGCTTGCATCCTCATCGGGCACCGATAGCCTATCTCTCGGCACGACACAAACCCCACGGCGTACCGCAGGGCTTGCGTTTCGGTTTATAGAGAAAGCCGCCCATTGCTGAGCGACCTAATACTATTCACGTTTGTTTAGACTCCATTTCGCACAATGTACTCCGTTGCCGTTGTTCTTGCGTTGCACTTGCATGATTTATGTTCGATTCATCAGTTCTACGATTCATCTTGCGATTCCTCATCTTCAAACCGATTCATCTCATACGAATTGCTCTCTCCGAGTGGAGCTTGCGTTTCATTGTATGGTTCAGTTATGTAGTTTGCATTGCAATTTACTGTTGCGCTATTTTGGAGATGGCTGCCATTCATCCTCGCGGAATCCCAATAGTCTGCCGTTCCTCTTGCAATGTGTGCCGACGTGGTGAATCACATTGACAAAATTCCCCGTTTACATATTGTTGTCCTATGCCATTTGCGTTTCATCCTCAAGCCGAGTTTAGTATTGACGCAATTTCATACTGCTCCATGATTCCACGCCCATGGTGCCGACGTTCTGACGTTTCGTTGGGGTTTTGCGGTCAGAATAGTTCAAATTGAGCTAACAAGTTTCCTGCCTATGGCAGTACCGTTTTTTCAATCGTTTATTGGTTTACACGCTGGCAAACTTGAACGGTTTACTCAAACGGAATATTAAAAAATTCAAACTTAAAACGTCCGCGCTTTTGTAGCGCTTTTGTTTTTTTCGTTTGAGTTTTTACACCTATAAGGGCACTTAATACGGCGTTTTTATTCCAAAAATCTAAAACTTTTTGAAAATTTTTCGCCGCGTGTTTCGCCGCGCGTTTTGTCGTGGCTTTACACTAACAAGGGCACTAAACAGCCGCGTTTTATTCCAGCTTTTCAAACTTTTTTGAGAAATTTTTCAAAAGCTGTTTTCCGCGCGTTCCAGCTTTTCCAGCGCGCTTTTTGTTGCGCTGTTTTGTTGAACTGTTTACACCTATAAGGGCACTTGATACGGCTGAAATATTCCAAAACAGAAAAAATATTTTGAAAAAGTTTAGCGGCAGTCGATAGCAAGACGCGCGGCGCGGCTGTATAAAATGTATCCACCTGCACCACCTGCAAAGGCGGCTGTAAAGCCCTATAAAGCGTGTAAAGGCGGCTGGAATGGTAGTATATAGGGAAAAGAAAAAGCACCTGTAAAGCCCTGTAAATGGGGCAAAATAGGCGCTTGAAATATGTGTGATAAATAGGACGAAAAAAGCCGCCCAACGTGGGCGGCAGGGATGTGATTATTTACTTTTTGCGGCTTGCTAGAACAGCGGCGCGCGCGGCCTTTTGAGCGGCTTTTTCAGCGGATACACGGTCAAACTTTTTGCCGCTATCTTTTGCGGTTTTTTCGGCGGCTGTATAAGTGGCTGTATAGGCGCTATAACCAATGGCGGCGCTATTATCCATGATAGACGCAAGCGCGCTTCTAATGGCGGCTATATCCTTTGCAATGGCGCTTTGTGTACGGCCAACAAGGGCGGCAATTTCCGCTTGTGTGTATCCGGCGGATAGCTTTGAAGCGATAAAGCAACGCCGCGCGGCCACGTCCTGTTTTTTGCACGCCGTAACAATACAGTATCGGATAGTGTCGGATAGCTCAAGCGCCGCGCCGCTATCCATACTGTAAAAGTCTGGTACATCATAGGCGGCAGGGTTTTTAGTGTCGTTTCCCATGGATACCGCGTCAATAGAGATTTTGCCGTCCTGCCGTGTCTTTTCCCCACGAATAGCGCGGTTTACAGCGGCAGTAATAGCGGCAAAAACGGCGCGGTATCCTGTTATAATACGGCCTGCCTGCTGATTTTTACCACCACGCGTGATATCAATAATTCTTGTTAGTGGCGTTCCGTCCGGATTATAGCCGCTTGACCATGTTTCAGCGTCCATTCCAACACGCCGCGCCTGTTCAAGAATTTCCAGTGTTGCAACGCTCAAAAGTTCTGCCGCGTCACTGTTTTCCGGGTATGCTTCAAAGCCGCTATGTGCGTATTTTTGCAGGGAAACAAGCGCGTTTTTTAATGTATCTGTATAACTGCCGCGCGCGTCCCCGTCTGCACTTTCCAGTGTTGCAACACTGACCGTTTCGCCGTCAATAACTGCCGTTGTTTCGTCAACTACTTCAACTTTTACAAAGCGGGCACGCGGGGAAATAGCAAGTTTAACGGCGCTGATTGTTGCGCGTGTTGCAAGGGCTTGAACGTTACCATATTGCCGCGCTTGAACGGCAGTTTTTGCGGCTGTACTACTACCATATTCCGGTGCAGGGATTGAAGCACCTGCCGCGCGTGTTGTGGGGCTGTTTGCAGGGATGTATACAGCGGCAGGCGCGGCAGTTGCGCGGGGACGACTGTACAAAGGCTGTTCTGTATCGTTGGTGGTATAGGCGGGGACGTGCACAAGACGCGGCGCGCCGTCCGGTAAAGTCTCAACCGCGCGCCCTGCCGTGTAGCGATAAACAGCGCGGGGATATACTAGCACATCATGGGCAGGGACAAACCGCGCGCCGTTGGTGGTGTTGGTGGTGGTAGGAATAGGGCGCGTGCAGTTGATACCGTCCGCGCCTACAATCCAAACAGTTCTATAAAGTGCGGCAGGGAGCAGGGCGCGATTGTGTGCGTTGTCGGTGGTGTAGCGCTCAAAGCGCCGCGCGGCCTTGTTGTGGTGGTGCATGGTAGAAACGGCAGTGATATAAAGCATGGTTAGTTACTCCTTTTTTATCAATAGTCCCAAACAGTAAAGTCAACGGTGGGCGCGTCTACTATGGGCGCGCCGTGTGCTTGTTTGAGATAGTAGGCAGACAGGCAATACAGGCGGCTATACTCTTTATAGCAACGCTCAACGTCAAGCATGGTGCCCGCGTTACGGTCAACAAGTGCCCGCGCGTTACGGATAAGACGCGCCCAACGATTGCTCATTTTTGCGTGCCAAACTGCTTTATCAATGTTTTTCATGGTCAAGCTCCTTTATTATATAAGTGTGATACCGTCCCCGCCACGGCGACAGGGCCTATATACATAGTAGGCGCGATTATTCCAGCTGTAAAGAAATTCCAGCAAAAAGCGCTCAAAACGTTGCAAGCGCAACAAAAACGGCACAAACCATTTTAGATTTCCAGCACTCGAATACTACCTAATAGCGGAAGGTAGCATTCACCGAAAACCCGCATGATTCCTAGACTTTTCAGGCCATACCGGGGGGATGTTAAAAATTGGAAAAGGGGTCGAGTTTGGGTCGTGCGTACCAGTTATTCCATCTCCCCAGCCCGTACCAAATCACCCGATTTTCGCACCTCACCCGCCTCTCGCTCGCCACCTCAACGCAACAATCATCCATCCGTATTCGCCCCTAATTCGCAGTCACCAGCATCCAAAATCACCTGTTGATCGCCCAATAATCACCAGTCATCTCCCCTATCTGCGCACCAGCAAAACACCCATTTTTAACCCCCGATTTCGTATCCGGTAAACAACGTATTATCGTTATAAAACGCTTCGCATCAATCGTGATTTTCATCCAAATCTTCACGCAGTTGTGCCTCGATCGCCGTGTAACAGCGTCCTAAAAGCACCGCAGAAACGCTCAAAATGCATTATTTTTGCTCATTTTTACTTAATTTTAATAATTTTTCTGCTATTTTTACTATATTTTATTTACTTTTACAACAGATTATTTTATTCCGGTATTTTGCACAAAACTATTGCTTTTACCATGCCATGGGTGTATAATAAGGTATAAAGAAAAAGCCCGCAGTTCTCTCCACAGCTGCGAGCTTATATTTTCAGTAGTCAATCACACTTTACAATATCATTATTAAAGGAGGATCACCCGTTAATGAAGTTTTATGACACCTCCGCGCTTCTTGATTTGGGAGCAGCCGCCTTCGAACCTGCCAGTGCAACAGCCTCTGGTGCAACAGAGCCGTTTCTGATCACCGACATGACACTGCACGAGCTGGAAGAGATTAAGACAAGCGGCAAGAAGAGCGAAGAGATCCGCTATAAGGCCCGTACTGTAACTCGCCTGCTGGCCGAGCATCACGACGACAACACCTTTATGGTAGTGGCAGTCCCCATGTCTTCCCTGTTCTATATCCTAGATGGCAAACCGATCAGCGACAACAACGACGCGACGATTATGGCAACAGCCCGCTGGTACCTGGACGAGATGAAGCGCAATCTGGACGATGCGATCGAAGCCGGTCTCACAGAAGCGCAGAAACAGATTCAGGCCAACATTGATTCTTTTAAATTTGTGACCAGCGACCTTAGTTGCGCCAATATTGCAAGCGGCATTCTTTATCTGCCGATCGAATTCACCTATCCCGATGCAGCAGCAAGCGCCAACAATAACTACACTGGCTAGACCGAAGTCACTCTTAATGAGGGCGGCGAGGAAGCCATGGCGATGGCATATCAAACCCACGATGAAGGCTATACATATCAGAATCTGTTTGGCACTCCAGTGAATGGCTATCTGATTGTTCGTGATCCAGATACAGTAGACGATGATACGCCGGCAGGCAATGCAGTAGGCTGGCTGCGATGGAATGGCAAGAAATATGTACCACTCAAATACAAAAAGATCAGTAATCGCTTCACTGGCGACGTAAAACCGCTTAATGACCAACAGAAGCTCGCATTTGATATGCTGCAGAACGATGATATCACCGTTAAAATGCTGGCTGGAACATTCGGCAGCGGCAAGACAATGCTTATGGTGTCCTCTGCTATTGATATGATCGAGAAGCACAAGGTTGAGAAGCTGATCTGGATTCGCAATAACATCGAAGTCAAGAATACCAAGGAGTTGGGCGCACTACCCGGCACCCTACTAGAAAAGCTCGGCGCTGCTTCTTTTGCTGGCCCTCTGGCTGATCACTTGGGCGGCGAGGCTGGTTTGGAATACTGGATCAATAATGGGCAGGTAGAAGTAGCTCACCTTGGATTTATTCGTGGCCGCGACTACAAGAACGCAATTATTATGGTTTCAGAGGCTGAGAATCTGACCAAAGAGCATGTACAGCTGCTACTCGGCCGTGTTGGTGAGGGTTCTATGCTGTGGCTTGATGGCGACCTGAAGCAGACTGACGAGGCCGTGTTTGAAAATAACAGCGGTATGCGCAAGGCAATTCAGTGTCTGGCTGGCAACCCGCACTTTGGATATGTCTACCTGAACAAGACAGAACGCAGCGAGACCGCACAACTGGCTGACCTGTTAGATTAAGGAGTCGGCAGTATATGACAATCGATAAAGTGATGAACAATCTCTATGATGCTCTAAACAAACATCAAGATACTATCTGGTTCGATTATCAAGGATTCCGCTGGGAGCTTGGTCATGACTTATCTTTTCATCCACGACATATACTTCATTCAGGAAATTGTTCTGAAGATCGACGTGCAGCTCAATACAGTTGTCCAATCCCCTACTATCCAGAATCAGAAAACGAATATATATGCGAGAGTTTATTATGACAGATAGAATAAATAATTTGCTTAACACATATAGAGCCTTAGCAAATGCAGCTGGCACTAGACTCCATAAGAAAAGGAACCAACTCAGGACGTTGATATATGGAGCGCAATATCATAACTCAAAAACAATTTTTGAAGGAGAAGAAATAATGCGCGTTTTATTCGTAAGGCCATCGATCTATGACACAGTGTGCGACTGGTATGAACGCATGGATACTGTGCAAAAGCATCGCAAGGAGACAGCAATCTGTAAATCACCCGAAGATTTTTGGAATATATTCAATTAAGATAAATTCGGCGCACAATATACGACATTCTATTTTGACGATAGGCTGGCGCTGACCGATACTTTTGAATTTTTCAAGGAGATCGTGCGGCTGTATGGTGAAGAGGATGCGAAGTATATTTCAGAGAATAAAATGCGGCGGATCACCATGAACTATTTGATGAACAACAATCAGTTTGACTTGTTCCAGCAGTTCTCTATCACACCCGAATGTCTGGACGATGTAATCCATGATGCTCTTGCTGATCAACAATGCGAATGTGTGTGCAGACCGCTATTGTAAGGAGGGTGAAATATGGAAAGAATATTAGCGCCACGATACGGTGGACGTACATATGCGATATGTGAATACGCTGTCAAGAACAATTGCAATATCTTGGTGCCGATGGGCGGGACAGCTATATTATGTGCACAGGACTATATCAAGGAAATCGCAAGGAATCTTGATATTCAATATTAGGGGTATAGGGTTGATCATCAATGTCTTATAGTGGATTTACAAAGCAGAGAGCGTGGAGAATATGCTATCCATATACTGACGGCGACTCGCCCTCCTGACAACTACAATGGATTACGTTTTGAATACAAACCACTTGTTGTTGATGATATCGACCGATGTTTTAAACTCATGTGTTTTCCGAATGTACAAATCGATGCCTGTTCTCTGATGACATATGATCCGAGCGAGGTTGCGTTTACACCACCAACTGCGCCTCAAGAAGTGCAGCGGGATGAATGCGTGTGTAACAGCTTGGTATAACAGAGGTACCCGCAATGAACAAATTTGATGCGCTACATGATGATCGCACGCTGCGATGGTGTAAGTACAGATATCCCGATGATATCAACAGTGGCGAGTTTACTTTTGACTGCACGAAAGATGGATTCACATGGACTCTGCCAAGCGATAAACCACTGCGAACCACAAATGAAATCGTATCTTACATTGACGCAAATGGTAACCAGTGTAAAGTTCAAGCTGAAGTAAAATACTATGGAATGGGACACGATCCGCTGTGGACGATTGCAATTCCTAATGTTGTCGAGGCAGAAAACGAATGCGTTTGTGAATCACTATTATGAGGCACGATATGAACAATCAATTATTGATACCTGACGATAAGATATACATATATCCATCGGATTGGAAGCAACCTGTGCGAATTCATTTTGAAAATGGATCGACTATCGACACTGTAAATTATAGCGATTCACATCATACTATTCAATTCGATAAATAGGTTGATTATAACACCATAGTTACTGATGAAACTTTACAAAGGTTTATCAAAGACTATGTATCGAAAAATTTCCCAAAAGAAGAATACAGTGTATCTATTCACAATGAATGTTACTGTGAGAGTCTATTATAAAAAAATATATCAGTGAAGAAGTACAACAACAAGCAGCCCTACAATTACATATCGAAATTGAAAATGATTATAAAATAGAATTTGATAATTTTAGATTTCAAATAGACGAAGATGATATGACGGTTTGCCGCTATGGAGAACCAGATGAAACGTTTGTAGTTAAAAGGAAAGTAAGACTTTTCTTATTAAATAACGGATTTGAATTTGAAATTGCTGGGCCTTATGCTGAACAGATGTACAGACGATATATTAAACTGATAAATGGAGATATCAATACAAATAGTGAATACTATTGTGAAAGTCTATTGTAAAGGAGATGAAAATATTGGATGAACAAGAGCTAACTGTAAGAGTTGAAGAAATAGATAATCATTTATTTTCTATGCACGATACAGTAAACCATGCGATTATCAAAGTCGATGAAGCAAATGCTCTGTCGCATTTTGCAGTAGAACGTATAGATACTATAAGAGCAACAACAACTTCGTATCAAACTGCGATTGATCAATTACAAGCTCGGATCGTAGAACTTGAACATAAAATCGATTTACTGACAGGGCCATGTATTTGTGAGCCGCTGCTATAAGGAGGAACTATATGAAAGAAAACGACTTTTCAAAACAGGATATTTATAACATTGGATTTGCCGTAGCTGATGCTGTGCGCGATTATGATGTAACTTACGAGGATATCCTTGACGCGATTCAGGTATATGCAGAATAGCAGGAACTGATCGGCAATGCATCGCTTTATGATACGTTGTGGATGGAAGATGGTACGCCTATGTCCCCTTCTTTGACACGATATTTATTCCATGAGATGTACTGCCCAGATGATTATGGTTATGATGAGGAGGACGGCGACGATGAGTGATCGCAAGCGTGATAAGGTATCTAAGAGCAGCTATATGCGTAACGCCCGCAAGCAGCGTATGATCGAGAATCAGTTTTTGCAGGAAGTTGAAAAGGCTCAGGAAAGCGGCGAACGCCAGCGGCAATCAGAGCGGCGAAAGCGGCGCACAATGTGGGACGACGAAGAAGACTAAGGAGGTACGCAGTAGTATGGACAAAGAGCCTAAGAAGCCGGGCGGAGAGAACGATATAGAGCGAGACGATATTCAGGAGATCCGTGTCAACTCTATTCCGCTGATGGTGCTTGTTGCTGGTGTTTTAAGTTCCGTTGACTTTGTTGATTGGATGTTTACTATCGCAGAAATGCTTGTTGTATTCGTGCTTACATATCAGATTCTAGGGCGTGTGCTCTTTACTGCCCTAGTGGTTACGCCCATTTTGGTTGTGTTTATCAGTAAGTGTCTGGCGGCCTACGATGAGATCATGTATGGCGACGATGATATGGGTGGCGATGGCGAAGATGACGGCGATGACCACTTTAACGACCACTGGAACAATTTGATTCATTGAGGAGTGATATTATTTGTTTAGTCCACCATTATATAGCGTACTAAAATTTAACTTGAATTATATCGTTTCTCATAACTATAATTTTAAACTGACACCAGAAGAGATGGAGCAGTATAAGGTCTTACAGGGCGACGATATGCTGTTCAGACAGATTCGACTCATTTCCGACGACTAGAATAAATTCCAGCGCTTTATTATCTTTGTTGATGCAACAGGCGGCCAGAACCACCCTGATGCTATTGATCATTTAGTAGAGCATGGATTCAAATTTAATGGCCAGAAATATCTGTTCTGTGAACGTAGTGCAAGTATGGTCCGTCAGAGCATGTTGAGTTTTGTTGAGCGACATATCTACCCTGAACTCGACCGCCGTGTAAGCATGGAACTGGATTTTTCTGAGACACCAACCGTCCTGAGCAAGTATTATGCTTATCGTGGTTTGATGCTAAGCAGCTGCCACTGCCTGGAGAACTGGTACCCCAAAATGATTGTTGTTCCAGACTATATGACAACGATCAAGAATCAGTGGATCGAGTATCTGGTAGACAAAACTGTGACGTTTAATGACCGCAAAACAGGCAAAGAGCGTACCTGGACTCAGAAAGATATCGCCACAAAAACAGTTGACATTGATATCAACGCCTTTGATGGTGCTGGAATCTGCCACCCAAGTATCATGCGCGAATTTGAAAAGCGTATCGGAACTTCTGAACGGATGAACAGCTTGATTCTGCGTGCTCCATATATCAAGGGTTGCTTACATGAGATTGATTACGAGCGTTTTTTTGAAGAGAACGGCGTTACAAAAATCAAGGACATCTGGGGCATGGAATATGATGTAACACCTGGCAGCGAACCAATGATTATTATTACTGCTTCAATGTACAAGGGTCTCAAATATTTCAAGAAAACCGGTACATATTCTGACTGGGAGAGATACTGGGAACTTTTCAAGAAGTACGATAACTGCCTTGGTGTAGCTAAATGGAACTTTACGCTTGAACAAGAACCGCTTTCCACCCGTAGCAACTATCAGGTTATTCAAGACCTACAACTCGACAATGAGTCTTTTAAGCATCTAGCTGACGACAGCATTACCTGGTATCAGAATATTGTCAAAGGCGACCCGATTTATACATACTGCTTCCTTGGTTTACTTGCCGAGAACAACGACCCAATGAATCATTATATGGCTGCTGCCCTGCGCAACCCAGTGATGGTAAAAGAGCCGGCAATCAAAGATTATATTCACTCGCTGCTTGATAAATATCGCAATGAGATGAAGTGCGGTCGGCTTTGGATGAATGCTACTTTTAAGTTCTGGGCTCCTGACCTTATTGCACTATTGCAGCACATTGGTGGCCTACCTGTGACTGGCTGCCTTGAAGACGGTGAGTTCTACAGCTTTGATCGTCGTGGTGTGATGGAGGGAGACCGCTTAATTGAGCGCAATCCCCATATTTCTGTTGCAGAACATGTAAAGGCCAAGGCTGTAGACAACGAATACACCCGCAAATACTGCAGCCATCTTCAGAATGTTGCTATGGTAAATATCAAATCCATCGTGGCTTCAAGACTCAATGGTTCTGACTTTGACGGCGACCTGGTTCTAATCATCGATAATCCACTGATGATGAGTGGTGTTCCTGATAATATCCCCATTACACTCGATGTTGAAGATAAAATCACTGCGTTAGCAGAATGTGATATTGTGAAGAACAAAGTCGCCTGCACCATTCGTGGATTGAAGAGTTCTATTGGCGAGATTTCAAACTACGCAACTGCATACCATAATAAGGTTCCGACCATGGAAAAGACCAGGAAGCTCTATCACGATAATATTTCGCTTTTGAGCATCTGCAACGGAAAAGCTATCGATTATGCTAAAACCGGTGTTCTGTATCCGATCCCGCGTAATGTAGCAGCTTATGGTCGTCCCCTGCCCTACTTTATGAAGTATGCAGGTCCTTACTACGCACGTTTACATAATCTCAGCAAGGCACATAGCAACATGAACCTGCTTTGCATGAGTCTGGAGCGTTGGGAGCGCGGTGTGCGGTGGCGCAAAGAGCCCGCAGGAAGCTTTGATTGGCATATCATGTACGATCCAGAGGTCTCCTATGACCAGGCAGTCTTTGATGAGATCGAAGCCATTTTCTTGGACTTCAACAAATGCCGCAAGGAACAGCTTGAGTTTGAAAAGAAATGCCGCAACTGGCAATTATATCATAAGGACATCGAGTCGCGTATTACCAAAGAAGAGGCCAAAACATATGAGACGAACTGGCAGGCGATCTACAATATCTACCGTAACAAGTGCAAGCTGGTGTGTCCTGATGTGAGAGAGCTGGCGAATATTCTTGTGGTGCTTTGCTATGAGAAGTATCCCAATAAATTCAAGAAGTTTTTGTGGCACATGGCCGGCGCTGGTGTGGTCGAAAATATCAAGCCGGTTCCTGTTCAGCTGCCAGTTCACGACCCAAACGGCGAGTACGAATATCTTGGCCAGCGATATAGTTTGGCTGAACCGAAAATCTATGAAGGAAGGGTGAAATAATATGGGTTGGTTTAAGAAGAAAACAAAGAAACTGCAGAAAATAACCAAGTGTCCTACCTGTGGCGGCTTGTTGACAAAGCAGACTGGACTGGAGCACGAATTTACTTATAAAAATCAGATGGTTCATGTGCCGGATATCACGGCGATGGTATGCGGTGATTGCGGCGAGATGTATTTTGATTATACCGAATTCGAGCGTATTTCAAATTATGTCCACGAAGCAGTTGATGGGAAGGATGAAACAGAATGAGTTATCGGTGTTTTAAAATAACAATCATTACTTTGATAGCTGTAATATGTTTATGTTTAGGTATTGGAATTTGGGCATCTATTCCGCGTAAAAACAATATAGGCGATAAATCTGTTTATAATGGAAGCTCTTTGTACAGTATTTCTAACACGAAACTTATTTATGATGAGAACACAAGAATTGTGTATTATTGGCTGCATAGTGGATATATGTCTCCATACTATAATGCACATGGACAACTTTGCCGCTATATTGATGGCGAAATTATACCAATCGAGTAAGGAGGTTAAATGGCATATACAACTTTCTACTGTAATGAGAATATGCTACTCGATCATTGGCAGGACTATCACGAGTCAAACCTGATGCTGCGAAACCTGCTGAAGCGAACCTCCCTCTCCCCTATTGAATGCGCCACCATTTATTATGAGCGGATGAAAAATCCCGAGTCTGTCAGCTATGACCGTAGCCACTTGATCCAGACGTTCAGCAGAGGCCGTAAAAATAACGCACCCATACTTGACGTACATCAAGTTGTGCTTTATCAGAAAGATCTGGACTATATTACAGAGGCGCGGCGAAAGTATCATATCAATTATGCACAATTACGTGTTCTGTTTGGGGTGATATTCTTCTGCCGACTGTACGGAAGTGACACCTTTGCCTTGGACACCGAGTTTAAGATGAAACGTTTTGGTGGCTGCTTTGAAGAACAGACAGAGATCATGTATTGCGCTGGGAAGAACTAGGACGACGGCTATAATACAGTGCGGGGCATGAAAGAGATCTCTGACGACTATCATCTGCTGAACAGAACTGGCACTGACGACATTGGGTGCTTATACCAGTACCCAAATTTTGCCCTTGATAAGAATGACATGATTGCATACACGTTCAATGTAACGTTTGAAAACAATCGGCTGAATCTAAGCGCCATAGTGCGAGAGCTGTTCGACCCGAAGGAATGTTATTGCATCGTGTGTGGCGAACAGTATCACTCAGAAAAGCCAAATGCCAGCAGATATTGCAAAGGATGTGCGGCAAAAAAAGAACAAGTACGTCTGGCGAAAAAGAATGCAAATCGAAACAAACGACCGAAATGAACTTTAAGTTCTTAATATATGAAAGGGTGTTGTATATTTCCCTTTCGATTATAAATTACAAAGGAGATTTATTATAATGGTTGAAATTACTAAGCGTGAGGCAGAGTATCTGCGTAAGGTTATCCCCGGTGTCCATATCACCCGTACCGTTCACCACTGGTATGCGGAGGAGATCAAGTCTGTTCTGACTCAGCTGCCCGGCAATCCCGAGGCAGAAGATGCGCTGCGCGAACTGAACCGTACCCAGCGTACCAACACCAATTTTGAGATCTGAGGTGGCGCATGGACGAATTTAAGAAAGCGGACGGCGAGACCTTTGATGAATATATGATGCGAATCGGTGAGGCATGCAGTGAACGTAAGCTGACCTAGGATCAGGCAACAGAACTGCTGAATGAAGCGACCGGCTCAGACTATGGTGAATGCAGATACCGCAAGACCTATAAGTCGTGGAAAGCTGGTTATGACTACGCTATTGATCACGCCAACGAAGAAATGATCCAGGACGAACTGCAGCGACTGAAGATTGAAAAGATCAAATTACAAGATGAACGCAATGCAGCAAACAAGGCGTATCGCGATGTTGCCCGTGCCGAATCCATCAAGGAATTGATCCTGAAGAACGTTGCTCCGTATAACCCTGATAATTTTCTGAATGTTGTGCAGTACGAAGACAGCGGTCACGATGTGATTGTGTGTTTATCTGATTTACATGCTGGTGCTGGTATTGATTCTGCGTGGAATAAGTTCAACAAGGATATCCTAAAGGCTCGGCTTGAGAGTTATGCTACACAAGTGTTCAATATCGTAGCGCGACATGCAGCAGAAAAGATTCATGTACTGCTATTGGGCGACCTGATCAATGGACATATCCATGTTAATACCCGCGTGCAGAACAATGAAAACAGCATTGAGCAGGTTATGACGGCTGCAGAGCTGGTAAGTAATTTTGTTGCTACACTGTACGAGGTATGCCAGCATATTGACGTGTATTCTGTGAGTGGTAATCATTCACGAGTATTCCCCAGCAAAGAGGATCAGGTAGCTGGCGACGAACTTGAAGCACTGATTCCGTTCTATATGAAGGCACGGCTACAAAATCTGGCTGGCATTGATGTCAAGACGGAGAAACTCGATCCGACTTTTGGTGGCTTTAAAGCCAGGAATAGTCTTGTGATGTATGCACATGGAGATAAAGACTCCCCTGCTAACGTCGTTGAGCACCTAACACTGATGGTGAAGCAGCCAATCGACATGGTGTTTCTTGGTCACCGTCACACAAATGGCATGACAACGGTGCATGGTACGAAGGTTATCGAGAGCGGCTGCGTTTGTGGCAGCGATTCTTACGCAATTGGACTGCGTAAGAATGATGTGCCGCAACAGGCAGTGGCTGTAATCGATGATAGCGGCCTTGAATGTCTGTATGATGTCAAGCTGGAGAAGCCAGCGAAGATAGTAATTTAATAGAGATTTTGATGCCCTGGGCTACGGCCTGGGGCATTTTTATATGTCGCAGGTGACAGCGCCGGTGTGCTGACCAGCCTCATAAGCTGTGTTTGGATGCGTTCGACCCGCATACCTGTACCCACAAAAATAAATTAAAAAGGAGGGTTTCAAATTAGAGATGGAAGAAAAATATCACAAAGATTTAGGAGGCGATTACTTCTACTGCTATTCCAGACGGACAGCGCTGTTTGTTCGCGCTATGGGAATTTTTTACGAAGAGATTGGAGAGCACCCGGTAACTGGCTCTGTATATACAAAATTCCGCAAGACGAAAAAACTGAATGAAGTTTTAAAACTATAGGATCAGATCAAATATCGCTTCGATGATATGATGGACGATGGAACGGTGGTGATTGGCTATGGCCAGAGTTGCCGCAGATAAGAAACCGCCTCGTATCAAGGTTCCGCCCTCTTGGAGCGGTGGCAAGTGTATGTGTTGCGGAAAGATCTATGACGTGCGCAAAGGGAATTTTTCAAAAACACAGAGCCAATGGTTTATGGGTAACGATGGGTATCTTCCATGGTGCAATGACTGCCGCGAAAAGATGTTTGAATTCTATGCCAAAAAGTACAACGACGAGGACGAAGCTATTGATCGTCTTGCTATGTTGTTTGATACTTATGTTGATGATAAAGTGCTGGAGGCTGCGGAATATTCAAGTACATCTGCACCGAAGATCAACACCTATATGGGTCGTATCAATATGCGTCAGTTTGCAAGTAAATCCTATGATGATGTAATCGATCAGAAGAAAAAGGACGCACTTGCTGCCGGTGATACTAAGGGAACGAAGGTTACTCAGAGAATGATCAAGAACTGGGGGCGTGGTTTGGATGATCAGGATTATCTATTCCTTGAAGATCACTACCAAAACCTTATTACACGCCATGAGTGCAAGACAGCCGCACAGGAGATTCTGTTTAAGCGCATCGCAAAGGCAGAGCTTAACTGCGAAAAGGCCGATGCGACTGGTGACACCAAAAAGATCAAGGAAGCAAACGATAACCTACAAAATCTGATGGGTTCTGCTCAAATCAAACCGAACCAGACGAACGATAACGCACTGGCCGAGACGAATACTTTTGGCACGCTGATTCAGAAATAGGAAGAGGAAGAGCCGATTCCAGAACCGTCGCCCGAGTGGCAGGACGTTGATGGTATCGGTAAGTATTTTAGAGTGTGGGTGCTGGGTACATTGCTTAAGATGTTCAACTTGAAGAACCCATATCAAGACGAATTTGACGAAGAGTTTGAACGATATACTGCCCATAAACCAGAGACAAATGAGGATGATGCCACAGATACTAGCCTCCGCGAAACTATTTTCGGTATTGGCGAAGGCGGTGGTTCTGCATGAGTAAAGAGAAATTAACAGATAAGGAAGTAGCGAATACAAAATCAGAAAAGATAATGAATGCAGTTGCCCTGAGGGCGAGTTTCTATAGAGCGAATCCCCAGCGGTTTGCAAAAGATTATTTAAACCTGACATTGAAGCCATTCCAAGAGCTACTACTGTTTTTGATGGTGAGATGTACCGGCTTCTGCTTCATTGCTGCTCGCGGCCTTGGTAAGTCATTTCTAACCGCAGTTTTCTGTGTGATTACATGTATTCTATGGCCTGGTTCCAAGGTTTGTATCGCCTGTAAAGTAAGAAGCCAATCTATCAGTATTTTGGATGAAAAGATAATGAAGGAGATCTACCCCAATAGTCCCCTTCTACGTTCTGAAATCAAAAAGGTCGATATCAACAATCAAAAAGCAGAGATTATATTTAGAAACGGCAGCTATATCAAAGTTGTCACTGCCACAGACAGCAGTCGTGGTAGTCGAGCTACACTTCTTATCTGTGATGAATATAGATTACTCTCTAAAGATGTTATTGACTTGATCTTGAAGAAGTTCCTGAATATTGTTCGTCATCCTGGATATTTGGACAAGCCACAATATGCACATCTTGCAGAGCGAAACAAAGAATTCTACCTAAGTTCTGCTTGGTTCCAAAACCATTGGAGCTATGAAAAATGTCAGGACTACTTCGTAAATATGATCGACTTTAATAAAAAATATTTTTGCGTATCCTTCCCGTATCAAATGTCAATCAAGAGCGGCTTGTTGTTGAAAGAAGCTGTAGAGGACGAAATGAGTGAATCCAGTTTTTCTGATTTGACGTTTGCAATGGAGAATGAATGCAAGTGGCTTGGTGCTACTGAGGGTGGTCTCTTCCAGTTTGATGATATCAACAAAACGCGCGTCATTGAAAAGGCGTTCTACGCACCGAATCTTTTACTTAATCAAGCTGCTATGGACGTGCCGAAAAAGAAAAATGGCGAAGTACGAATTCTAACCGCTGATATTGCATTGATGAGCAGTCGCAAAAACGACAACGACGCAACCAGTATCTTCTTGAACTGTATGCTGCCGAATAAATCAGGACGCTACACCAGCAACTTTGTCTATTCAGAGAACGTTGAAGGTATGAGTGCGCAAGACCAAGCACTAAAACTGCGACGGTATTTCGACTACTTCAACTGTGATTATATCGGGGTTGACTGTAGAGGCGTTGGATTGCCTCTGGTTGACTTGCTGATGCGTGATATGTATGACCCAGAAACAGGCGAAACATATCCTGCGATCAGCTGCTGTAACAATCAAGAAATCGCATCTCGCTGTGCTGACAAAAATGCTCGCAAGGTCATCTAGGCCATTATGGGCAGCTCCCAGTTTAATAGCGATGTTGCTATTGGATTGCGCAGCGGTTTCCAGCAAGGACGTATTCATCTGCTTCAGAGTGAGTATGGATGTGAAGACCAGTTGCGCAAACTCTATAAAGGCTATGATAAAATGTCGCCTACTGAACGAGCCACGTTGCAAATGCCCTATATCAATACCGGGCTTGCTGTAAACGAACTTGTAAACCTGGGCTACGAAACCGTGAATAACGTTATTAAAGTCAAGGAGAAATCCGGCTGCCGTAAAGACCGCTACTCTTCCCTGTCTTACAACTATTACATTGCGCAGCAGGTTGAACGAAGCATGGAGAAGAAGAATAAAAAGCCAACTTCGCTCACGTTTAACTTTAGAGCGCCTGTATTAAAGAAGGGAGGACTGTAATGGCTGAAGATAAAATGCAGAAAAAGGTCCGCGTAACAAATGCCAAAGATGGCAAGACCTCTTATGTAACATATCAGGATCTTGTCAATGGCGTTTATGCGAACCTGTCACATATCGGTATCCGTAATCTGGCATCGAGTACCGACACAAATCCGACATATACAAAATATACCAAGGATCAGATCGTTACCTATCTTGGCAACCCCGCCAACTATGAGAAGCAGCTGCGAAATATGAGTAAATATCTATTCAATATTTCAAACTACTACCGCCGACTGATTCAATATTTTGCAAATATGTCTACATACTCTTATACGATCTCTCCGTATGGACTTGATCGTTCTAAGACGATTAACGCCAATAAATTCAAGAAAGCATATTATTCTGCTGTGACCGCAGTTGAGTTGATGAATATCCCACATGAAGCCACAAAGATACTGACAATTGCATTTCGCGATGATGTTTACTATGGCTATGCGTGGGAGACAAATGACAGTTTTGCCTTCCAAAATCTTAATGCTGACTATTGTAAAATAAGCAGCATTGAAGACGGCGTTTATAATTTTGCTTTTGATTTTTCTTATTTTGATTCTAACAAAGACAAGCTGCCCAACTATCCGCCAGAATTCGAGACGATGTATAACCAATATAAGGCTGACTCGCAGAACTACAAGTGGCAGGAGTTGGATAGTTCCAAGTCCATCTGCATCAAAGTAAACGAGCACGATTATATTCCCATTCCCCCGTTTGTGAGTTTGTTTAGCGCGCTTGCCGATATTGAAGACTACCGTGCCATCAGTAAAAACGCAAGTGAGACAAATAACTATAAGGCGCTGGCAATGGAGATCCCCGTGAATGACGCTGACGGCTCTTTCCTGATCGATTATGATACAGCAAAAGAGTTCTATGACATGATGAGTAATGTACTGCCGCCGAATATTGGCGCAATTCTTACTCCCATGAAGATCAGTAGCTGGAACTTTGAAAAGAGCGGCGTGAATAGTGACTCTAAAGAGGTCTCAAATGCTGAGGCCACATTCTTTACAGGAGCTGGCGTGAATAAGAATCTGTTCGGCGGTGGCGAAGATCCTTCTGCTACTACCCTGCAGCTGTGTACTGTGAATGACCAGGAGATCGTGTTTGCAGTGATGCGACAGTTGGAGCGCTGGATCAATCGCAAGCTGAAGAGCGTTTCCGGTTCTTATAAGTTCCGCCTGAACTTCCTACCAGTCACTCATTATAACGTAACTGAGATGCATGAAAGATATCTCAAGGATGCTACTTATGGTATGCCGACTCGAACCGCCGCTCTTGCAACTACTGGTTATGCGGGCAGCGATTATGAGAACATGACTTATCTTGAAAATGAAATCCTGGGACTTAGTGCTGGTGAAACACCGCTCAAGAGCTCCAATACTCAGTCCGGTTCCGCCGGGGATGAAGGTGGCCGCCCAACAAACGCAAGTAAGGGCGAGGGCCTGTCTGATGCTGGCAATGTAAGCGCCGATAGACAGGAGGCATAAGATGAGTCAGGAGATTTATGAAGTTATCGTACACGGAGCGCACTCCGCCGGGATGGCAAAGTTCCTGACCGACCGTGGCGCTCTGATGCTACGAATAGACCCAACAAACAAGTATGTTTTTGTATACGATTCTGTGTTTGAAAATGCTCTGGCTGAGTTGCAGGTTGCGATTCGCCAGGGCTTTTATTTTGCTGACGAGGAGGTGAAAACAGAATGAATCAACGATATCCGGTTTCTTTTATTAAGAAGGGCGAATACGAATCTTCTGATTTTCGCTTCATTGATGTCAGCATTGATGTAATGCACACTGGAGCAAACTTCAATAAGACAAGTTTCACAAAAGACGCGATCAACAAAGCAGTACCGACAATCCGTAATACGCCGATCTTGGGCTATGTTGTAGATGAACTTGACGAGGAAGACAAGGATTTTAAAGGACATGAACATGAACTGCGAATCACCGACAAAGACGTGAAGTACGTCTATGCTGGTCAAGCTTATGGCGTTATTCCTGAATCTTGTAATCCTCGCTGGATCGTTAAGGATGACGGCACCGGTATTGAACGGGAGTATTTGCGTGTTGATGGTTTGATTTAGACAAAGTTTAGCGATCCTGTAGATATTTTTACCCGCGATGGTACGAAGAATCACAGTGTTGAGCTAACCGATATGGCTTGTGGCCCCGCAGATAAGAACGGCAACGTTCCTGTGGGGTCTTTTAAATTTGACGGTTGCTGCATTCTGTCTACGACTGATCCGAGTATCAAGCCCGCTATGACAGGCAGCTGCGTTACTGCCAATTTTTCTGTTGAGGATATTACCGCTCAGATCCGCGACCGGCTCTATGAGTATCAAGCAATTCAACAGAACTATACTGCGCAAAATGATAATCCATCCGATGAGGAGAAAGGAGATACAACGCCAATGAATGAAAATGAAAAGAATCCTGCTATGACTGAAAATGCCGTGGCAGAAGGCGCTGTGGAGAATCCTAAGATTGAGACTCCCGCTGCAGAGAATACTGCGACAAAGACCGAATCTGAGGCTGCTCCTGCCGAAAACGCCACACCTGAAGAAGGTGCAGAAAATGCAACAACTGAGGTTCCTGCTGAGAATACTGCGCCAGCCGAAGAGGGAGAGCCCGTTGCATCAAGCGAATTTACTCTGACCACTGAGCAACTGCTGAATGAAATCAGCGGCGCTCTGGGCGCATACAAGATCCAGTCTTCTTGGGACCCTGAGAATATGGTTCCCCGCTACTGGATGAATGATGTCCAGGGCGATGAGGTGATCGTGATTGATTGCACCACTTACAATCTGATGGGTATTCCATACTCTATGAACGGCGACAATGTTGTTCTGGATGTGGAGAACGCCAAGCGTAAGAAGGTGACTTTTGAAGACTGGGACGAGGGCGAGGTCCTGCCCGGCATGAATGCAGCTTTTACTGAGATCACCAATAAGGTTGTCGAGATGAATGCTAAAATCTCTGACCTGACAAAAGAGTTTACTGAAGCATCTGAGACTATTGCCGAGATGAAGCCGAAGCTGGAGGCATACGAAAAGGCCGAAGCTGACGCAAAAGCCGCTGAGATGGAAGCAAAGCGCAACGCTCTGTTTGCCACCTTTGACGAGAAGCTTGGCGCAGATGCTGAGTATATCGCACTGAAGGAGAACAAGGAGATCAGCTATTCCGACCTGGAGACCAAGTGTTACGCGCTGGTTGGCCGTAAGAGTGCTGAGTTTTCTTATGTTCCCAATAAAAACAACAAAAAAACTGTCCGCTTTGGCGTGGGTGGCACCCAGAACGGTTCAGATGCCGCGTATGGTGGTCTGATCGAACACTATCTCGGCAATAAGTAATTTACCAAAAATTAGGAGGTACATAATTATGGCTAATAATAAGCATGCTGTTGTGCGCATTGACAAGCTGGGTGGCACCCTGGATGGTGCTCAGCTGGAGAGTGCTATTTTCTACAAGGAGTCCGATGCTGCTGAGATCGATAATGCTCAGCTGGTTGTTCTGGGCGAGAAGCTGGGTCGCGAGGTTTACAAGGCTACCGCTCCCACCGCAACTTCTACCGTTGCCGACCTGTATCTGACCGCTGGCGTTGAGTTGTTCTATGATCAGACTGTGGCGCACTATCTGCCCGAGTGGGTCAATGAGGCTGGTAAGCCCGTGCGCGTTTACGCTCTGAATGTTTCCAAGGGTGGCTTCTCTGCTACTGCCGAGGCATTTAACGGCACTCCTGCAAAGGGCAAGTATGTCGGTTTTGCTGCAGATGACACCAAGATCCAGATTCAGGAAGTTGCTGATGACAAGACCTTTGGCTGTATTGACTTCGTTGAGACTGTTGGTTTTGGCGATGGTCGCTATACCTACTACATGATCACCCTGAAGTGATTCCGAAGTTTTAAGAAATCAACATAAAGCCGTCCGTTTAAAGCGGGCGGCCATTTTTATTATAGGAGGTTTATACCATGGCTATTGATTCTAATCTGGTCAAGCTGGCTCTCGATGGCTACAAGGGCCACGTTGCTGGTGATTATTCTGTGAACGACACCCAGGAGGCTCTGCGTAAGGCTCTGGTTGAGGCAAATGGCGGTTCCACTAAGCTGGACATTAAAGCTCTGCGTGACGGCAGCTGCTCCAAGGTGTTTGCTATTGTTGAGGAGCTGGTCAATGTTATTTCTGAGGAAGGTCTGAAGGGCGACGAGTTCTTTATGAACATGGTCGAGGATCGCAACCTGGCTCTGGGTGACACTCCCAAGTTCCACATCGAGCGCGAGTGCCTGTTTGCTGTTGCCGATATCGCCGAGGGTACTCAGGGCGTGCGCCGTCAGCGTCTGGAAGCTGGTACTGACATTACCGTCAATACTCAGCTGCACGCTATCAAGATCTACGAGGAGCTGAACCGTGTTCTGGCTGGCCGTATCGACTTTAACAAGTTTGTTGATATCGTTTCCAAGTCTTTCACCAAGGATGAGCTGGATTCTGCATACGCTGCATTCGTTGGCATGTTCAGCAAGCTGAATGCTCCCTACATTGAGACCGGCTCTTTTGACGAGGACAAGCTGCTGGATCTGATCGAGCACGTTGAGGCTTCTACTGGCGAGACCGCTGTGATTGTTGGCACCCGTAAGGCTCTGCGTCAGATCAAGACTGCAGTTGTGTCTGATTCCGCCAAGGAAGATATGTACGCAATGGGTCACTTTGGCCGCTTCAATGGTACTGAGCTGATTGCTGTGAAGCAGCGTCACGCTACCGGTACAACCGATTTCATCCTGGATGACAAGACCCTGTACGTGTTTGCTGGCGACACCAAGCCCATTAAGCGCGTTACAGAGGGCGATGTTACCATGCTGATGGGCACTCCGATGAACAACGCCGATATGAGCCAGGAGTTCCTGATGATGAAGCGCACCGGCATTGCCATTGTGTTTGACCGTGACTTCGGCGCATACAAGATGGCCTGATCGATAATTTGAGTTGAATGGCGGTGGGGCAACAGCCCTGCCGCTTCTTTTATTAAATAGGAGGAACGAATGGCAAGACGTACAACTAAGACTACAGCCGCGAAAGCTACTGCTCCCGTAGCGACCGAGCCCGTAGTCGAAATTACAAACGAGACCATGGTGGAGTGCCGCAATGGCACAGCTGGTAATTTGATCTATAAGTCCACCTTGAATCCCGGCTATACCGTTGAGTGGGAGGCTTTTGGCGATGTTCAGGAAATGGAGTATCGCGAGCTGGTTTCTATGCGCGGTAATCAGCGCCGGTTCTTTGAGGAAAATTGGATTTTGATCGATGATCCCGCCATTATCAAGAAGCTTGGCGTTGAGCGCTATTACAAAAATAGTCTGACCACCGACAACTTCAATGACGTGTTTACAATGCCCGCCGATGAGATTAAGAAGATCGTCCCGACACTGCCGGGCGGCACCAAGGATGCGATTGCATCTGAGGCTAAGAAAAAGATCGAAACCGGTGAGCTGGACAGCCGCAGTGCGATTAAGGCACTGGAGGACACCCTGTCTGTTGAGTTGGAAGACACAATTTGATGTAAAGGAGGCGGGTCATGGCAACCACTTTTGAAAGTATCTATGCCCGCTGTCGTGGGCGCATTCGAGATTATGATAAGGAAGGATATACTGACGAGATGTTTGCAGACGCAGAAAACGACCTGCTTCAGGCCGCCATTGATGATTTTGCGGACATTTGTGTGCAAGACCTGACTGACTATGATGATGAGCTGCAGCAGTTCAATGTTACTCTGACCCGCAAGGAACAGAGTATTCTGGCGTTAAGCATGATTGTGCATTGGCTGGAGCCGTATGTTTATAACTCTGACGCTTTGAAGAACGCTATGAGCACCAAGGACTTTTCTTTCTTCTCCCCTGCTAAGCTACTAGAGCAGATGAAAGACCTTTTGGCGCAGTCGCAACGCAAATTGACTGCTGAGATGAACTTGTATTCCTTTAAGTCAAACAGTGTTTCTGAATGGACACAGTAAGGCGGTGGGATATGACAAGATCTCAATATAGAGCCATGCTGAAACAGGATGGAGAGACGCAGCGTGACAGAGTGGTTAATAAGGCACTCCATGATACGCGCCTATTAGCGCCAGTCAGTCCTTCTTATAAAAAAGTAACGATAGATGACGTACCCCGCTGGGTGAATATTATATCGTCTACTGTTACAAATCAGAAAATATTCCGCACAAGACCTGGTGAGGATTTTGAGATCGGCAGCATTATGTACTGGGGTAAGAGCCACTGGCTGATTACCGAACGTGATGCAGATGATGAGATCACCGTGCGCGGCCGCATTCAAATCTGCCAGAAACAGATCGTATGGCAGGACGACAAGACAAAAAAGATCGTATCTCTGTGGGCAACTGTGGAAAAGCCGTATTACTCCAACCTGAGTGAAAACAAGGTGATGAGTTATTCAACTCGTGAATTCCGTATTCAAACTCCGTTCGACGAGTATTCTGCCCGTCTGAACATTGGAAAGCGGCTGATGTTGGAGATCGTCAATGGAGAACCAAAGACCTATCGAATCACGTCGATTGACCAGATGACTGGCCGAATTGACTATGATAATGACCAGATCGGGTTCCTCTCGTTTAACGTTGAACAGGATCTTTACAACGCAGAAACAGACAATGTAGAGAAAATGATCTGCAATTATGTGCCTGAAGATGCTTCCGATAACGTGGAAATCACCTATCCTGACGATAACATCGTAGACGACAGAGTGCTTTCGATAGAGTTTACAGGTGAACCATCCATCCCAACTGGTGGTTTTGGAAAACTGTTTACTGCAAAAATCGATGGCGAAGTATATGACAATGCAGAATGGACGCTTACCGGCGATTGTACTCCTGCGGGAGTATGTTTCAAAGGCGGTAATACGATTACGACCGGTGCAAAATGCAAGATCACTTGTGTGGATGATTCTAAGTTGATTGGACAAGTCGTGGTACTGACGGTTAAAGCAGCCGGCCTTACCGAAAAGATCGAATTGGAGGTGATCTGATATGAATCTCGATGAGATCGGAGTATTCAAAAATCGGGTCGTTTCCAAGTTGATCAATGACGAAAATGTCCTTGATGTCCTATTGGGCAACACAGATGATATCGACGATCCCGAAACTCTTCTGCTTGGTAAGAATGGGTCGGGTGAAGGTGGATGCGTGTTTAAGTATGAATATGTTCCAGATACACAGGAAAACTCAAAAACATTTTTGTGTGTTGAGGTTGTGCCAGAACAAACCAGCGGTGATTCTATTACGATGATGACTATTTACGTGTTTGCATATTGCAGTAAAAACCTTATGCAGACATATCACCGGAAAGGACAAGCTGGGACACGCATTGATATTTTGGTCAGTGACATTGATAAGCTTCTGAATGGAAACAAAGAATTTGGAATTGGACCGCTTGAATGGGCTGGAAGCAGCATCTATAAGCCGGCGCAGTGCTATTACGGACGAATGCTTGTTTATCAGGTTGGCTCTTTCAGGAGGGCTCGCTGATGAGAAAAATTTCGTACCTTGATCATCTGAGTCCATATGGCGTGCAGCTAAAAGACGTTGGGCGAATCCACTCCCCTTTTTTGAAAGATATTTTGAAGATAGGTTATACCCAGTATCAATACGCGCTGACCTTATTTTTATATACCCCAGAAAAATACTACCATGATGCGGCAACTATGATGAAGATGCCAGACATCTGGGAGCAAATGACAAGCGAACAAAAAGCAAATATTACGATGTTTGATATTCTTACATCGACAGACGAATCCAGAGCCGAACTGATCTCGGCCCTGGGTCTTTTTGTTTCTGGGGAATTGGAGTGGGACGAGCAGTATCGAGCAATTTTTATCAACAAAGAAAATAGCGGCAAAAAAGGATTCTCCGTTGGTGGCTATATCGACAGAAACAACTATTCGACCGTAACAAAGATTTGCTTACAGATGGTTGATATCGATGAAAGCGACATCCCGGAAGAAGCTCCAAAATTCAAGACCGAAAAAGATCGCTTGTTTTATGAGAAGTTCCAAAAGAAGAAGAAAAAGTTCAAACAAACAAAAAAGGCAGACCCGAATTTCGAGCTGCCGAACATGATTTCTCTCTTATGCACTTTTCATCCAAGTTTGAATTATTCAAACATCTTTGAGCTGACAGTTGGACAGATACGAGATACGTTCTCCCAACTATTACGCGCAAAACAACTAAATATCGCTGAAATGAATTACTCCGTTTGGGGCGGTAAATATGACCCCTCGAAATGGATAGAGCGAATTGACAAAGAAAACGAAACTATAGGAGGATAACAATTATGGCTAACAAGAATGCAAATTTCGCCAACCGCGAGGTCGCCGATCTGATGCTGGTCGACTATTCCACCAAGAAGCTGTTCCTGAATGTTGACTGGGCTAACGTCACTTCTACCTCTTTTGAGGGTGACCGCGTGTTCGCAACCGGCGGCCAGGGCGCACCTAACCGCGTGCAGTTTGACGGCTCTCGTACCGGCACTCTGACCATCGAGGCACAGGTCTACCCCGTCAAGGTCTTCCAGATGCTGTCTGGCAACGACCTGGGCACTACCGCAAACTTCCTGAAGCGCGAGAAGGTCACTGCTGCTGATACCACTAAGCTGGAGGTTTCTGCTGAGATCGCAAGCACTGCTGTTCAGGTCTTTAAGGCTGATGACGATCTGGGTACTGAGATTACTACTACTGGTGCTACTGGTAAGGAAGTTACTTGCACCGTTGAGAGCGGTGTCGAGTACATCGTGTATTACTACGCAAAGCAGGCAGCCGCTCAGGTTGTGCACCTGGATAGCCGTCACTTCCCCAAGGCTTATCGTGTCGAGGGTTCCATTCCCTACAAGACCGAGAACGACGACATCATCGAGGCACATCCCATCTGGTACAAGGCTGCTCCTCAGGCCGGCTTCGAGCTGTCTTGGCAGAACACTGGCGATCCCGTTTCTCTGACCATGACCTTCGACGTTCTGGCTGACGAAAATGGCGACATGTTCTCTTTGATCTTCCCCAACGAGGGCTGATACATAGCATTTACACGAGGCAGAGTCTTTCGGGGCTCTGCCCCTTTTATGAGCGCACAATTATTGCAATTGCGCGTTGATATGAGGAAACTCACAAATAAGAAGAACACCCACGTGGCGACTTTCCGCTCTCTAATTTGCATAGGAGCTTCAGTGAATAATCGGATAATTGGCCCCGCTTATGCCCGGGGCTGGCTTACTTCCATAACAAACTTGGCGATAGTCACCAAAGCAGCTACGAATTGAACGAACTTAGACATGGTGTCGAAGTCAATCATCATACGGGCCTCCTTTCTGCCAGCAGCTGTACTACTGGACTTCGGGAAGCCCCTACTAATTCTCGCCGTTTTAATAATTCCCAAAAGGGATACGCAGGTGTTCTTCAAATTTGAATTGTACCACATCCAGAAAGAAAAAGGAAGTGTTTATTATAAAAATCATTGCTTTTGATCAGGCTCTCGGCAAGACGGGTGTCTGTACCATTGATGACGACACTGTTTATCACTCGCTGATCGACCTGAGCAAAACCAAGGATGTCTTGGAACGCTCGACAATGATGCGCCAGATGATCCAGAGCCGCATCAAGAACAATCGTCCAGACCTTGTAGTGATCGAAGATGTTGCACTGCAAAGCTCGCCAAAAACATTGATCCAGCTGGCGCAGCTGCAAGGAGCGATTATGGGGGTATGCGAGCTAAATAATATCCCCTATGAAATCATTAAACCATCTGAGTGGCGAAAGATATTAGGATTTAAACAGGGTCGAGTAAAGCGTGCCGAATTAAAGCAGCAGGCCATCGACTATGTGAAAACCTATTATGGAGAAGATGTTTCGTCTGATGAAGCTGACGCGATGTGCATTGCGACTGCTGTAAAGGTGGAGCTTAAAAACAATAAATTAAATCAGGAGGACTAATACTTATGGATGCAAAGAATAATCTGACTTTGGCTGAACGAATTTTGTTTGTTGACAGCGTGGTAAGCCTGTCTGAGCGTGATGGCCGTTACGAGCCGGCGCTGTATGACTACGCTTTCCGAATTACAACACTGATCATGTTTACTGGTCTGGAAACCAGTGAGATGGACCAGGACCAGATGAGTGAACTGGCTTTCTCTGACGAAACGACCAAGTTGATGAACGAGACTCCGCGCAAGTATATTCTGACTACACTAAACAAGGCTTGCCGCGAAAAAATCGAGATTGCTCGCCAGCAGTATATGGCCGCATTTGAAGCCGCTGCAAAGAATCAGCCATTTGAGCAGTTGATGCAGTTGGCCGCCGAGGTACTGAGCGGCATTGGTGATCAGTTCGACATGAACAAAATGATTGAAAAAATCGCTGAAGAAAATCTGAAGAAACCGGTAGAGAAAGATAACTATAGCGTCAAAACTCCTGAAGGTATTATGCTCGATGGTGCTCCGTCAATTGATATGGCAGAGCTTATTTCTGCGGCCGCTGAAGGCAAGGAGTAAACTATGGGGAAGAAATCATTCAATACCGTTGAGGGGCTTCAGCGAGAAATTATGAAACGGGCAAATAAAGCTCTGAAAAATGAGGTTAAAGATTATGTGGAAGATAAGATGAAATCTCATGTAGAGCAAGATGTTTATGCAACCTATTCCCCTGTTGAATATGAACGTCGTGAAACCAATGGCGGATTATTGGATGATTCAAATATCAGAGATGTTGTACATGGTCGCGTTTTGACCGTGTATAATGAAACTCAAGTTGAAGGTCCTCGCCTTGCAAACCATAAAGAATATCATAATCCAGATGGACTCCCCCGCTTGCTTGAAAGTGACAACATACGAAATCCATGGACACACAAGCGCTATAGGTGGATGAAACCGCGTCCGTTTATGACGAATACTCAGAAAGATGTCAATAAACACAATAAAGATATCGCAAATATGGTCGAGCAGCGGATCAATCACGACAATACAAAATAATCAAAAAGATGAGCAGACTTATTAAAAGCCTGCTTTTTTTAGATTCGGAGATTGGTTGCTCCAGAAGGAGGAATAAAACATGGCGAGAGAACCAGAATTGAGCATCAAAGTTAAGGTTGACCCGCAAATTGATGCCGCCAAATTACAAGAAGATATCAATAAAAAAATCCCAAAAGACGGCGTTGAGATCAAGGGCAAACTGGACGTAGACAGTCTTCTAAAGAGTGTTTCTAAATACCAAGAGGGCGATCAACATCTTGTGCCTATTATGGCAAAAATCTCGAATGTTGATAAGGCATTGGATGTTTTTAAAGAAAAAGAGACAGAAACAAAAGTCAACTTGAAAGCGACCCAGGCCAGCCTCGATACGATCAAAGACCAACTGCAAGGTGTAATTGATGGTCTTGATTATTCAAAGCTGGAAGGCGCATCTGCTTCGACCTCTACTACTTCTACAAAACATACAAAAAAGGGCAAAAAGACCACTGCCGTTGATGCAAGTACGGCTGCTAAACAAGAGATTCCTGTTGATGTAGTAGGAACGATTAGCGACGATAGTGTCACCGCGCTGAAAACTAAGATTGAAGCAGGGCTTAATGACATTGCTATCGTGGCAAATATTGCTCCAGATCAGCTGTCTAAAATACGGAAAGATGTTGAGGCTGCTTTCAATGGTATTGCGATCACACCAACTGTAAAAGGTGTTAATGGAGCGGCAGCTCAGACCGGCGCAAAGAAAAAGATCAATATTCCGTCTGATGACAAAATCATGGAGCAGATGGCCAATGCGCAATATACTGCCACAAAGAATGAAAACGCAGAAGCGGCCGCTGTAAAACAAAAGGATATTATTTATCAGAATCTGGCCGATCATCAGGCAAAGGCTTCTGAGAATGCTAGTGCTGCCACTGCAAAGACCGCCCAGGGATTGTCTGATGCGAATAAAGCTATGGGCGATCTGAATGCGGCGGCCGTTGATTTTGAGCAGGACTGGCGGCGAGTCGTTACACTGATTGCCAGCGCGACCAAGAATCTGGCAAATCTTATGAAGGGCAAATATGGTGGCTCTTCAGGATTAGACATTTTCAGCTCTTTTCAAGAGTTTCAAAAAGAACTTCCTGACTTGGATACGGCACATGTAAAACCGTATATGGACAGCATAAAAGATTGGTCAAGTTCTTTGCTTGGAAGTGCAAAAGGTGATTTTGATCCGAATACTATGATTCAGGCCATCCATATGCTCTCTGGTCTTGCAGATGCCTGGAATAATATTGATGTATCAAAATTGACAGACAACCAGACAAAAGATAAATTGCTCAAAGAAATGTCTGAGTTGAACAGCATTTTCCCGTCTTCTGGAGACAAAGAACCGTTCCTTGGAGAAAAAGATGCCGCTATCAATTATCTGACCGATCTATTGGCAAAAGCAGCAAAATATTATGCAGAGGTCGGTAACGCAGCAAAACAAACTGCTGATAGTATCGCAGTGGCCAATGAAGGTTTTGCGAACCAGACAACAGAACTGGAAAAGAACAACGCGGAACTTGAAAAACTGAAGCAAAACGGTGTTACCACTGTCAAAGAGAATGCGGTGGATGCGCCTTCGATTGCTGAAAAGGTTACATTAAAACCGGAAGATATCACTCCGCCAGAGACACCAGTGGAGATCCCTGGGCATGTTACACTGACGGAAGCTGATATTACAGTGCCAGATAAAGCAATTGAGATCAAGGTAAAAACTTCAATTAGCGATACCGAGTTGGAAGCATCAGCTAACAAAGCAAAAGAAACTTTGCCAGATTCGTCTGATTTAACAATAAAAGAAACCGCTCCTGTTCAGCAGCTCCCCTTGCCTGAAACACCAAACTTCACAAAACCAAGCGAAACACTAGAAGATTATCGTGATTCCCTTGGTGCAGCAGCAGGCATTCAGCAATATTTTGCAGGAGAAGTTGATAACGCCAATGCATCACTTGGCAAACAAACCGAAACATTGAATGGTGCCAAGAAATCGCTCGAAGAGTATTTTGCCTCATTGGAAAACGGGAACAATCCTGTTGATATCAAGGGAAAAATTACAGTTTCAGATACAGATATTATTGTACCAGACAAAATTACGATCAATGGCGAAGTGGTTGTAACGGACGTAACCGGACAAGGTGGAAATAATGGCAGACAAAAGCCAGGCAAAAAACAAAAGCCTAACAATAACACTCCACCTGTTCCACAGCCGCCCAATGGAGGTAATAATAATCCACAACCTCAGCCTCCGACACCACCCGCTCCAAAGCCCGCAAATCCACAGCCCAATAATGGTGGAAACAATACTCCGCCGAATAACGGGAATCAGTCATCTCAAAAGAGCTTGGAAGATGAGCTTGCGAAAATTCTGAATGAAATTATGAAGCTGGAAAACGCTCAGGATACTTCCAGTGATAAAAACTATCAAAAGAATGTTCTTACGCAAATCAAACGAAAAGGACAGCTTTGGAACCGCGCTGATGACATCGAGAAAGATCTTGACGCAAATTATCCTGGGTGGAGCACCGGAAAATCATAGAAGCAACACACTGAAGATTTCATGCAGACAAGAAACAATTTCACGTCAAAACGCGCAGATAAACAAGAAATTGATCTTGTCAATCAGCTTCAGGATGCATACGATAGACTGCTTAGAGCAAAGAAAGAACTTTATGGAATCGACGCAAAGCGTAACCAAACTGCTTTTGACAATAAAAAGCGTGAGATCAACAATGCAAAAGACGAGATTAGCACGTTAAAAACACAAGCCAAAACGTCTGGTGTAAATGTTAGTAATGTTCGAAATCAATTTTTGGCAGAAGCAAAAGAATTGCGCGAGTGGATCGTAAACCAATCTATCCCAACCGATGAAGAGCTTTTTGAAGAGTATAACCGGCTGACAAAACAATTGGAATCTCGTGGCAGAACTCTTGCAAATTCTATTGGCAACGGAAATATATGGGCACAAGGAAACGCGCAAAGAGAATATGTTAACACCCAGAATCAACTGGATGAGATTAAAACCGAATTTTCTAATCGCGGATTTTTGAAGGCTAGTTCCTCAGAGTGGGCAAAAACCAATGAATTGTTAAGCAAACGTAGCGATATTGAAAATAGTGTTACGACTCAAATCAACAATAGAATCAACGCAGAACAAGAGTCGATTGAAGTTGGTTGGCAGGATGCAAAAAATATCAATACACTGACTGCTCGACTGGAAGGGTATCGCAGAATGCTTGAGGGCACTGACGAAGGTCTTAGCTCCCAGGAATACTCTTTTGTTTCAAATATTGCATCACAAGCAAATAGTTTATTTGAGGCTTTAGATAAGAATATTGGATCAGATAAAAATCAAATTGCTCGTAATTGGGCAAACCAGTTTAATATCCAGGGTATTGATTCGTTGGCAGATGCTTATAAGTATGTTGGCAATGAGGCCGAAAAGGCGCAACGTAAAATTCAAAAGTTCAGAGACTCATCTTCACAAGAAAATGCAGAAACCCAGGCTATTATTCGTATTTCCAATTTACAAAGCCAATTACACGATTATTTGGAAAAATTTCCAAAAGTCGAAAAGAAGTTAGGCAGTCAGGTAACAGCATTACGCGATGGACTAGCGGCTCCAAATGCATCCCGTAATGTAAAAGAACTATCTCAGCAAATGGCGGAACTTCGTGCTCGGGCAAAGAGTATGGGACTTGAGACTGAAAACTTAATTGATAAATTTGAAAACTTGTTTGGCCAGCACCTAAGCACGATGATCACTATGGCTGCTCTGCATAAAATGCAAGAGGCTATGAGAGTTATTTATCAGAACGTTGTTGATATTGATACAGCAATGACTGAGCTGCGAAAAGTTACAAACTTAACATCAGAAGAATATAGTAAGTTCATGGATCGGGCTTCAACTCAAGCTCAGAAGCTTGGTGTTTCTATCAGTGATATTATCAATTCGACTGCTGACTGGTCACGACTTGGCTATAGCCCAGAGGACGCAGAGAATTTGGCCACCTACTCTACCCTGCTTAAGAATGTTGGTGATGGAATCGACGATGTTAATACTTCGTCTTCGTATCTGATCTCAACATTGCAGGGTTTTGGACTGTTGGCTTCTGATGCTGAGGACATTGTTAACAAGATCGATGCTGTTGCAAATACTCAACCCGTTACCGCAAATGACCTGGGTGAAATTCTGACTCGTAGTTCTGCTGCAATGGCGGCCGCTAATAATACGCTGGAAGAAACTATTGCGCTTGGTACCGCTGCAAATGCGGTTATTCAAGACGCAGATTCTGTTGGTACTGTTTTGAAAACACTGTCTATGTATTTACGTGCAAGTAAAACAGATGCCGAAGCAGCAGGTATTGAAGTTGATGGTATGGCAGACTCTGTCTCTAAGCTTCGCTCTGAATTGCTATCTTTGACTGGCGTTGACGTGATGGCTGATAATAAGAACTTTAAATCTACATATCAGATTATGAAAGAGTTATCAGAAGTTTGGGGTAGCCTTTCTGACGTGACACAGGCCAATGTCACTGAAATGCTGGCAGGCAAGAGAAACGCCAATGCTGTTTCTGCGATTTTAAACAATTTCAGTGTCGCTGAATCTGCAATGGAGTCTGCTGCAAACAGCGCGAACGTTGCTTGGGAGGAGAATGACGAATGGCTTGATTCTATTCAGGGACGCTTAAATCAGCTTGATGCATCTTTCCAAGCTCTTTCTACCAATACATTAAATGATGATCTTGTAAAAGGTCTTGTCTCTTTTGCAACTGCTGCTGTAAAGGCAACAGACAGTATTGTGAAATTTACTGGGGCATTCCCTGCCGCAGCATTTTTCGCAACCTTTATAACTCAGCTGGGTAAACCCAAAATGACGGGTTTCACGATTGTGCCCAGCAATACTCCGGGTGGTGACACGGAACAAGCACGCTGTAGCTTTTATTGGCGCAGCGCAGTGAGGGAGTATTTAGTAAAACCGACGAACATGGTGGCCTAGCCACGGCGAGTTTGGGTAATTCTCGTCCGGGAACCGAAAGGAATCCGCAGGCAAGCTCTGTATGTACCTACATTATTATAATAGGCACTACCAGAGACGCTTCAGAGAGCATAATGTCGGAGTGGAACTACGTGTGTAACAGCGCCGCAGATTCACTATGGGGTGCTCCAAATCACCGCTGTCGCGACACGCTCCAGCGGAAAAATTACAGGCGGCCTTTCCCCTGCCGTCAAAAGTGGAAAAATATTTTTATTGACTATCTTAGTATTTCTAGCTATAATAAAAATATCAAAAACAACATGTAAGCAAAACGCATGTAGTGGAGGTATTATATTATGCCAAGACCCAAAGGAAGCAAGAATAAAGTAAAGGTTCTCGATGGCGTCGATTACGCAGCACAGATCGCTGAGAAAAATACTGCTGCAGAATCTCTCGCTGAAGAAATCGCAGCACTCGGCACGAATATTGCCGCGCTGAATGCTGACCGCAAGGCTAAGGAAGTAGAACTGAAGAAAATCAATAAAGAGATTGCAAAGCTCGAAAAGAAAAAGGCTGATGCCGATGAAAAGATTGCGGCAGAGCTGAATCGCAAAAAGGCAGAAGATATTGTTGCTAATGCACTGGCCAGCGGCATGACTGCTGAAGAAATCGCTGAACTTCTGAAATAACTGCTGTGCAGCTATCATAATGAACAAGCCCGACTTCCCTACTACTGGGAGGCCGGGCTTTTGCTATTTTTATAAAGGAGAATTATTATGAAGATTGAAATTGAAGCAAAAGAACTCACTGCCCTTCTTGATTACATTAAAGAACAGAGAAAACCTATTGGAAACGCTGATGATTTGGCGAAAGTAATCAAAGAAAAATTACCTGAAAAGACAAAGAAGCTAATGGAATCAAGTGAACGATTTGTAAAAACTTCTTCGATCAATTCAGGCAATTCAATCAACTGGAAGTGTTAATTTTCGTAGGTTAACACTCCAGCCTTTTCCAAGACAGATAAGATGATGTTATTTGATGCAGCAATTGCGATAGCCACAGATTCTGTCAGAACTTCATCTTGATCCTTATTGCTAAAATCAATAGATTCAATAACATGCTTTATTTCTTTATCTGTTTCCTCAGAAAGAATCTTATTAAACTCTTCTCTAGTCATTGTAACCTCCTCCTTTCTCCTAGTCTCTATTTAAGTCTACCATAAAAAGACAAAAAGTAAAGAGCACCGCAAGCTTAAAAATCACTCTTACAGTTGTTACAATGCCACTGTTTTCCTATCTTCGGTGACGCAACACCAAGCGCGTAGATTGACACACCACGGGCGACACCAGAGATTTTTTCGGTATTCATGGAGTGACAATAGGGGCATTCGACGTGGGGGTGTTTGGCGGCATAGTACGCATCGATCTGACGGTGGAGTTCGATGGACTCTTGGAGCTCTTTGTCTTTTTGAGCTTGTTCACGAATACGCTCTTGGCGCTCACGCTCTAAGATACCAGTGTCAGCTTGCTCGCGAAGTTGATCGTTGTACCATCGGATGAATCTTCCATTTATTCCCAAATATATTTTATTTTCTTTCCCTTTATAACGCCCAGCATGTTCTTCTGAGTGAATCTCTTGCCACTTTCCAAAATCGTATTGCCACTGTGTTTCTGGATGTTCTTTTAAAATGAAATCTATCATGTACGCCCATAAGACAGAAGTATAAAGGTCATTATTATTTCTTATATATGGGTCTTCTGATACATAGTGATATTCTGGATGTTTTTCAAAGAGTTCTTTCCCTTCTTTCAAAAAGGCCTTTCTTGTATATTTCCCAAACACTCCCTGAGCAGTATTGTCTACTAGGTTTACATCTCGTTTCATATCTCCAAATTTCATACTGGTCACCTCATTGACACGATAGTTTAACCGACCATTATAACTATTATATGATATGACAATCAATAAGTCAATGATTGATCTCGGTAATAATTTTGACGGTACCATAGAAAAAACGGTCGAGTCTGCTAAGACGCTTTCTGGAAAATGGAAACCTCTTCAAGATTTTATGCTCTTCGGAGATTTTGAAACAGGACTTTCCAAAAAAGTCGATGGTGCGTCATTTGGAGATACAACAAAAGATCCTAAAAATTTTAATCAAGCGTTGATTGATAATTACGCCGCTCAACTTGCAACTCTTGACAAATCTTCTCAACAAGTAGTTTTACGGGCAACCGAGTTAAATGGCAATATTCAAGATATTATTCAAAGCACTCTTGATGCAACAGCAGCAGGCCAAAAGATGAACTCCGTTCTATTCGAACAAACGGCAAGTGAATGGAAGGCAAAACAACCTGACATTGACACGATGATGTTCATTGGGCAGATGAAAGACAATAATGGCATGTATAAGCTTACTGATTATACTCAAGTTATTGATCGTATAAACAAGTGGGCTACTGCAAACAAAAATGCCAACATCGTTCAGCGACTTTTAGCAGCAGGTATCTTGGAAGAAAACAACAATCTCATTCAATTAGATGCAACATACCTTAAAGATATTGCAACAAAAAATGCAGATATCAGTGCGACTAAAAAATTGATAACAAAACAAATAGCGCTTAACGCTGTGATGCAAATTGGAAAGCAGTTACTTTTTAGTCTTGCGATTACTGGCTTTATGATGGGTGTAAAAGCAATCTATAATGGATTGACACAAATCAGCGAAAAAATTTCCGATACTGCAAAAGAGTCAAAAGAACAAGCAGAGGAAATGACATCCATATCCAGTTCGCTTTCCGATATTATCAAACAATATGAACAGATTGGGAATAAAACTCATCATACAGCAGAGGAGGCTGAAACTCTCAAATCGCTTCAGGAGGAGATCACAACTCTACTGAAAGATCAGCCTAATATTGGAGATTCTATGTTGAAACAAGTGAATCTTCAAAATGCGAGCTATGAAACACAACTCCAATTGTTAAAGGATATTGAAAAACAGCAAAGAATTAACGCAAGGAAAGAATTAGAAGAGAATGTTGACGACCAAGGTGATTTACTTTCTGAGGCATACAAAAAGAAGGGACAAGCGTTTTCTGTTGGTTCAAGTTCTGGTGCTCGTGAAATCGCAAAACGTCTAAGTGATGCTGGATTAGGCGATATAAGTGACGGTTCGTTTATGTTTAATGCAGACATTGACGATGAAGAATCTATTGCGGAAAGTTACCGTAAAGCGAAAAAGATTTTTGATGATAGTAAAGATGAATTTACAGATCAAGAACTGGGTGGCTTAAAAGGATGGTTAAAAACATTAAAGCAATATGTTGCAGATTACAACGATGCAACTGATCAACTCCATGAAAATAACCTCCCAGACATTATAAGTGAAAATCTGGAAAAGCTGACAAATCAAAAAAATGCTCGTAACAACACCTTTACTCCTGTTGAAGAGATGTCTTTTGATGACGAGATCAAGAGCACAAAAGAATATACAGAAGCCTACAAGAAATTGCAAGAAGCAAAAAAGGCCGCATATGAAGAAGGCGCTGGAAAGTACGGCAACGTTAATAATCTGACACGAGATCGCATTGAATGGACAGACGAAAATAAGAAGACTTATTCCGCTTTCGCTGAGGAAAATCCAGATGATGTAGCTGGAGAATACTCTACTGTTCTAGGCAGATCGGAAGACATTGATGGACACGAGGTCGCTTTTACACCGATGCTGCAAACTGAGAGTGGACTTATTCCATTAACAGAAGACCAGCTATGGGGCTACCTTGACGACATTATTGCTCAATGTGAAAATGAGGATGGCGAAATTGACTTTAACAAGCTCCTGAAGCTTGATGCAACAGGACTTGAAAAAGAAGTCAATGGTGAGATGGTTCGTATTAAGGGCATAATTGCCGGTATTGAAGGTACTGAACAGAATGGCAAAATTCTTTCGAAGGCAGATGTTATGGCAATGGCCGGCGCTGGTGCACAAGAGTTGGCACTGGCATCTTATAACCGCAGTCACGGGAATGTTGATGGTTATACTTACAATGTTGCACACGATCCATTGCATCAGTCTAAGCCTTTATCCCATGATTTCGACGCAGAAAATATTGCCAGCTCTTATGTTGGCAAATCGATGCATGATATTCAGGGCGCAGTTTCTGACGCACAGATCGAAGTTGACCATGTTTACAATGAACTTGAAGCAAAAGCAAAAGAAGCATACCAGACACAGGTTGATGAATCGAAGAAAGCTGCCGATGAACAAACTTCAGACTATGACAAAATCAAAGATGCGGTTGACACCTTAAAATCCGGCATCAGTGGTTTTGATACAACAAATCTTACATCTTTACTAAACAGTGATGGTTCAAACCTAGGCCGCATAGATACCGAAGCCCTTGAAAAACTTAAAACAACTATGAAAGACATAGGCTTTGACCCTGAGAATACTGAAGATGTGGCCGCTTTTGTTGACATTTTGAAACAGCTGGAAATCGTTGCTCCGTCTGCTACAGAAAAACAACAAGAGTTAGCACAGTCCGTAAAAGACGCTGAAACACAGATGACAGAAGCCTCACAGGCTATTGATGACTTACAAAAGGGCTATCAGACATGCAAGACTGCCGCAGAAGAATATAATAAAACCGGTTATGTCAGCATGGATACATTGCAATCTCTAACTGCGTTAGGGCCTCAGTATCTCTCTATGCTGATGAATGAAAATGGACAGCTCGAAATCAACACTGAAAGTGCAAAAAAACTTACGGCTGCAACAATTCAAACTCAGCGTGCCGCTTTGCTGGCCAAGACATTGACCAATATTCAGCAGACAAACACACTTGAATCCGCTCAAAAAGTGCTAAATGAGGCAAAAGCTGCTATTGGCGATGCAAAAACACAACTTCTTACTGCCTCTTATGACTCCGCACAAAAAGTGCTTGAGGATACAGGCGATTTTGATGCAATGCAGACTGTCCTCAAAGCGAATAACGAGCAAATACGCCAGTGGGAAATGTTAGACGGGCTGTGGGCGGATATGCAAAAAAAAGACCCAGATAGTATTTTAAGTAAACCTAGTAAATCTGGAAAATCTAAGAATTCTTCTAAAACTCAGAAAACCGCCCTTGATGCGTGGTCTGCCTTGTCCTCTGCTATGAAAGAGTATAATGAACAGGGTTACATTACGATGCAGACCTTAAAGAGTCTGACCGATCTTGAGGACAAGTATAACTCAATGCTCAAGAAAAATGATACAAATGGCCAGCTTGAAATACGCACAGATTTGTTTTACGATTTAATAAAAGCAGAACTCAAAGAAGCACAGACAAAAGGTGATGGCGCAAGTGAGGCCCGCTATAACAAAATTCTTGAGTGGACAGACCGTAATATCAAGGATCAAACTATGTCCTACTGGGATCTGGTTGCGGCAATTGAAGGTTACTCTGCTGCCATCTCTCAGGCCAAAGAAATCACTGACGGTTTCAAAGATGCTTGGGACAATGGCAAAACTGTTAAGGAGAAAACAGAAAAGAGCCGCACTGGCGCTCTGGATTATGAAGGTACAGAAGCTCAAAGTTCTGCTCTGCAATCCATTAAAAAGTATAGTAAATACGACCCGAATCTGATCAATAAAGCCTACAATAAAGATACTGGTAAGATTGATTTAAGCGGTGATGTGCTGAAAGATGCCGTTGTAGAATCGTTAAGACAACAGGCAGAAGCTGCCCGTACTGAAGGTGGCGCAGCATCTGAGGCGATTGCAAGAAGTTACGAAATTGCGAAAGAGAATATTGAGAACGATGTTATCTCTGTTCAGGACTATTTTGATGGTCTCGGTTCTACAGTTGAAGAGTTTAGCTCTAAAATCGACGATATGCAAAGCGCCTGGACTGATCTGAGTGATGTCACAAACGAGTACAACACTTACGGCGGTTTGAGCATTGACAGTATCCAGAAACTGCTTACAATGTCTCCTGAGTATCTGCAGTTCCTTAAATTAGAGGGCAACCAGCTCGTCTTTAATAAGGAAGCGATGCTGGCAAAAACCAAGGCCGACATTCTGGCAAAGGCAGCAGAGCTCGAACTAAAAGAAGAAACCAAAGATCAGGCAGAGATTCTGCGTGCATTGGCAGACTCTCTTGACAAGGGCGCAGATTCAATGGAGGGCATGGGCAAATCGGCTGACAAGCTGAAGACCTTGATGTCTGAATTGAATACTGTTCTGAATTCCTTTATTGGTGTTTTTGATGACCTAAACGACAAAGAGTCCAACGACCTCAAGATTCAGGGTGAAGCCTAGATCGATGTTATTGACAAACGTATCGACGCGCTGAATGAAGAAAATGATGCACAGGAGCGATCAATCGAACTGGCAAAGCTTCAGGATGAATACGAGCGTGCAAAGGCCAATAAAACTGTTCATGTGTATGGCGGCAGAGGTCAGGGCTTCGTATGGAAAGCAGATGAAAATGCCGTTCGTGAAGCTGGTCAAAACCTGTCTGACAAGCAGCGCGAGTATAAGAAGCAGGACGAAATCGACAAGCTGGAAAAACTCAAGGATAAAGTTCAGGAAACAAATAATCTTATTGGCACCAGCTGGGATGATTATCAGAAGAAGCTAAAATACACAGCCGAGTTCGAGGCTATGACCTTTGAGCAGATGGAAGGTCACTATGACGGTTTCAAGGGTAGTGTCCTTAACAATATGCAGGCTATTCAGGGCGCGACGAATGTCAAGAATGTTATCAATGATATTTCCAATCTGATCTCTACTTTGGAGACGCTGGCGAATATTTTGAACCTCCTTAATGGCGGAACTGGTGACGGCGGCGGAGTCTTTGGCTTTATCAACCAAATCAAGAACATGTTCACTGGCGAAAACGGTGGCTTTGATCTTGGTGCTGGCTTCAAGAAGATGTTCGATGGAGCAGCCAAAGTGGTTTCTGACGGCTGGAATTGGATCACTGGTAAGAACAGGGCTGGTTCTGCCGCACTAAAATCAGACACCACCGCGACATTGGATATCCTTGGCAACACAATAAAGGTGAATACCGGCGATATTCAGCGCGTATCTGGTGGATTCTTTGAGAGACTGGTTGGAGCTGCGAAAGACAACCTTGGCAGTATCGGCAAGTTCTTTTCAGGTGCATAGACATCTATCTCTGAGAAAACCGGGTTGATGTTTAGTGACATCGGTTCGTTCTTCACAGAAGGATTTGGCCTGCTGAACAGTCAGACAGGACTTGGTCTTGGTGGCATTGTTGAGACCGTCGGAAGTATGTTTGGCCCAATTGCGGCTGGCGCACAGTCTATCGGTAGTGCCATCTCGTCTGGCGTTGTAAGCTTCTTCCCTTCTATCTTCGCCGGACTTGGTACTCTGGTGACGAGCGTTGGCAGTGCTATGGCCGCTATGATGCAAGCGATTGCTGCTGCTCTTTCTTCCATTCCTATTGCAGGTTGGATTGCTGCCGCCGCAGCTGTTGCAGGTGCAGTTGCTCTGATTGCTACGATTGCTTCAATTGCAAGTAATGTTTCCAGTACACAGGTTGATGAACCTACTCCCGCATTCCAAGCAAAGAAATATGCAAAGGGTACTCGTGGTGTTAAGAAGGGCCAGATTGCAAACGTTGATGAAAAGGGCGAAGAGCTGATTGTTCGTAACCCCGATCAGGGACGCATGACATATCTTGAAAAGGGTGACGGTGTTATCCCTGCAAAGGAAACCGACAACCTGATGGCGATTGGTGCTAACCCCGAGGGCTGGCTGGCAAAAGGTTTGGCCGAAGCGACCGGTAGTGCCGCTGCCGGTGCCGGTATGAGTGCCAAAGGTCCGAATGCTCAATTGAGTGGTGCCGCAGCTGCCGCAGCCGCTGGTGTTGGCTCCATTTTCGAGAGCGAGTATGATGAGATCCTTGGTGATACAAACGAGTTCATGTCTGGACTCTCTGATATTTTCAAGAAGAGTGATAATCCGATCATTGCCGCCATTCAAAGCATGTTTTATTTTGTCAATAAGACTGCGTATCGTATGTCTACGGTTGGCAAGATCAACTCCTCTAAGACGGTGACTGAATCCACCAGCAACACAAAGAAAGCGGCTCAGAGCCAAATTTCGTCTATGACGAGCAACTTTGAGTCCAGCTGGAAATCTGTGGCTGGTGAGCTCGGTCTGGACACAAAGGATATTGAAGCAACCAGCAAAAAGATGTCTGAAAAGATGAATGAGCTGGTGAACAACACCTTTGATGCGCTGAACGAGAATACTGGCCTGAGTGCTGAACAAGTTGAAGATGTCACCAATACGATGTTTGATTCGCTGCAAAAGATTTATACCAGTGGATGGAACAGCCTCGCTTCCACTTCCGGCGACATGTCTAAGGAGATTGCGGATAAGCTGAATGCGTCTTATAAGTCTTCTGTTGACAGCACAAATAAGGCCATGAACGAGATCTCCAAGGCATTCGGTCACAGCTGGAATAAGGTTGGCGGCGGTGTAAAGACCCTGAGTACAAATGTTCAAAAGACAATGGAGCAGGCATGGGCTGACACCAGCCAAGATACCCAGAAGCTGATGTACGATATGCGTGCGTGCTTTGACAATAGTTGGAGCATGAACGAAGCTGGCGTAACTAATCTGGCAGAAATGACTCAGGGAACGGTGAAAGATGGTTATGCCGAGATTGATTCTTCGAGCTCCAATACATTTGGTGAGAATGGTCAGTTGAAAACGGATGCAGACAATTCGTGGAAGAATGTAGAACCTGGCGCTACGAATTTAGCAAACAATATGCAGTGGGTGATGGATCAGTCTTACAACGCCATCAAGGCCGGATGTACAGCTGCCGTTACATCGATCAAAAACGATTTGGCGACTACAGGTGATGCATTTGAAGCTGTCGCTACAAAGGCGGAGAAGGCAAAGCAAGAGACACAACAGCAACAACAAACTGCTCAACAGCCTGCTAAACAGAAAGGGGCTCTTGAGAATATTGCGGAAGGAGCCGGGCAGTTCATTAGAGGCGTTGGCCAAGGCATAGCCGATGTTGTTACAGCACCGTTTAAGTTCCTTGGATCATTACTTGGTTTTGCAAGTGGCACAAAGGAAATAAAGAAGTCTAATTTTGCTAATGTCGATGAGCAGGGTCCTGAGATGCTGGTTCGTAAGCCGGATTCCGGTCGGTACACTTATCTTGAGACCGGCGATGGTGTTGTCCCTGCTGATATCACATCGAAATTGTTTGAGATGGGTGGCAACCCCGATGCATGGTTCCAGAAGCAGATGGCAAAGTACGGTTCTCAGCCGATTGTTCAAGGTGGCGGTGGAGATGTTACAACTTCGATTGGCGATATTATTATCACGAATCCTGTTGGCAGCTCTGACGCTCTGGCGAATGAAATCAAACAGAAGTTACCGACTAAGGTTGCTCAAATGCAAAGCAAACGGTAAGTAATAGCTTTTACAGCCGATACCACTAGGATAGCCTAGCGGGTCGGCTTTTATTTTTGATTAGGAGGAAAAGAAATGGCAGATAAATCAGCTATTGATGTGCTGGCCGAGGTTGTAACTTCTGCCGCTGAACGCGCTGTAAAGAATGCAAAATTTGACGTGTCCGCCTATGGAGTGATTACAGAAAAAGAAGACCAGCACTATAAAATCGCTGTATTCGGTGGCGAGTACGGCATTGTAACAAACCATGATTATATTGTGGGCCAGAAGGTTGTTGTGACTGCATTGCAGGGCAGCTTCCGTAACCTGATCGTATCGGAGAGTAATACCAGCGTTGAGATTCTAACAGTGAAATCTCTGGTGTCCGGTGTCGATAGCCTGAATGCCGAGTTTGAGTCTATGAAAGACAAATCCCAGCAGACAGAAGATACTGTTCAGGATCAGCTGAAAAATACCATCAATACTTGGTATAGAAACGGTCATCCGCATACATATAACTACCCTGCTTCAGATTGGAAGACAGATGAAGAGAAACAAGCACACGTCAACGACATCTACTATGATAAAAGGACTGGTATTTGCTATCGCTGGGTATATGACCAGGATAAACAGCAATATTTCTGGATGGAGATTGTGGATGCCGGTGTTATCAATGCACTGTCGATGGCAACGTCCGCACGAGATCTTGCAACAGAAAAAGTCCGTGTTTTTACTGAAACACCGACTGTTCCATACGATGTGAATGATTTATGGATTTATGGCGGTGTCGGTGGTGCATTGTATATCTGTATTACTGCAAGAGGTGAAACTGAAAAATGGACATTCAGCGACTGGGCTGTTGCGACAAAGTACACGGATGATACGACTGCAAACGCAGCGGTTGAACGTGTTGGCGCTCTTGAGACAAAAGAAGCTAACGATGTAGCTAGTCTGTGGCGCTCGATGAATGGCTTCAATGATAATATTGGTGGTTTCACAAACAAAGACTATACCGCTACAAAGAAACAAGTATACGACAATAAAAGCAACATCGAGAAAAATACTTCTGATATTACTTCGTTGAGGACAGACCTTGATGACGCAAAAACGGCTGAATCAAATCACTATCAAGATGTGACACGCAAGATTTCGGCTGCAAATACAAACATCTCGACCTTGAAAACGAACGTATCGGATATCAATAAAACGATTTCAGAAATCACTGTTGACAATTTTCTGGCCGCACTGAATCTGGCTGTGAATACCAACGGTGAGCTTTGCTATATATCGAAGGATAATTCGGAGGTGATAACTTGAAACCAATTCTATCTAAAATCGGCGCATTTGATGCCACAAAGGATCATACATTTCAGTTTGCCGCATACGCAGACATTGATATCATTGCTCTTATCGTCTTCGATACTCCGACTGGCAGTATTTTGCAGGGTGATACACTTTCAAAAGGCGTGTATAAGTTTGGTACATTCCCTGCCGGTGGCACTGGTCTAGCACGATATTTTACGATTCCGGCAGGCACGTTTGAGAACCGCAAAGATCCGTACTATATGATTATTCGCTGCAGGCTGAAAGGCACAAATCTGTTTTCAGAATACTCGGACAAGCTGCTGTTTTATTGCCATGAGGAACCGACAATCAAACTGAATGACCTGAGTTCTTCCGGCGTGACTACTATTCCATACCCTTCTTATTCCTTTGAGTTCTCTTACAAGTATAAAGTATCGGAGGGTGAATCTGTAAATCGTTATGAATTTTGGCTTTATGATGCGAATCGCGAGCTGCTGAAAAAGTCGGTGAGTTACTATTATCGCGACTCATTGAAGGGTTTCCAGATCGATGGACTGGATAACCATACCCTGTACTATCTGAGAGCGACGGCAGAATCTGTTGGCGGCTATCAGCTGGACACTGGATTGCAGGCGTTCCGAACTGACTATCCAGAGTATGTGGATGACGTAGAATTCACCGTGCAGAATAATTATCGTATGGCTAATATCAGTATGCACGCACAGTATTTCCTGACACGGAGCAGCGGTGCAAATGCCCTGCGAATCAAGCGGCGCAAGAAAGGTGCGGCAATCTGGACTTCGCTTTATCAGGAAGAGATCGATTTGAACCATGTCATTATGAAGATGGGCTGGTCGAACCTCCACATCAATAAAACGACTGGTCAGCCAATGGGTAACTATAAGGCAGTGACTTCGGATTATATCGACAAGAATCGAGTTCTTTCTTTCCAGTTCAAATCCGATGACAAAGCGTTTTGTTTGATTGCATATACCGCTGACCGCAAGTTCATCAAGGCATCAAGTGATTTTACATCGACCGACGAATTCAGGAGTTCCAGCGAGTACAAAGAGTGGTTCTCTGAGACCTTCTTGAACAACATGAAATACTATCGTGTTGAGGTATCGGCAACAAAGAATCAGGATTTGGAGCCAAAAGACTTCAATGATTTTTATATGTACAGCGCTGACGATGGTTATGTGATGATTGATTACACCGACCTGTACGCCATTGGCCGCAAGACCGACTATGAGTACGCCGTAGCTCCAGTTGCAAATGGCATTGAGCTTGGCTATGCGAAGGCCAGCGTTGTTAGCGACTTTGATGGTGCTGTGATCACTGACGGCAATAAGACCTACCATATCTTCCTTGAACCGAAGGTGGACAGTGTTGAGAAGGTACGTTCTGCTACAGTTGTCGAGACGATGGGAAGCAAGTACCCGTATCTGTTTGCTGGCAGTGAAGCCAATTATTACAGCGGCCACTTCTCTGGTGTTGGCATCCGTTTTGATAATACAATGAAAGACTTTGATATCAATGGCGGTAATACGTTCCGTGATGAGCTAAGTGAGTGGCTGACCAACGGCAGTGCAAAGCTGTTGAAGATGTTTGATGGCCGCAGATGGCTAATTGGTGTCAATGGCAATGTATCTATCTCCTGCTCTGATCACTACGATAAGGGCGTATTGGAGTTCGACTTTGTGGAGCTTGGCGACGCAGAGAGTGAGAGTGACATGTATAACAATGGGCTGAGTGATTATCAGCCGGGAGGTAGCGTATGACATATCTTCCGACTGACGCAGACCTGGCGCTATTGAACAATCATTCGTCTAATATTTACTGCCGCATTGATATGCTGAACAAAGATTTTATTACAATTGATAGTTTGGAAGGTCTTGTGATCGATGGCTCTATTTCTATCGACTCAGAATCTGACGTGCGGCGAACCTTTAATGTGACCCTGTATTTGGGTAAGAAGAGCGGCATTTCCAGCCTGACGGAAGAGGATTGGATCAGTAAAAATGTGCGTGTATTCATTGGTCTGTCAGGAAGAGGAATGTCGAAAATCAGTGCTTCAAAGAGTATTGACGAGATGATCAGGGAAAATGCGGATTATCAGCTCGCTGCGAAGAATTATGATGATTTGATTCAGGACATCACAAACAGAGGCTATGCAAAATACGGCAATATCGACAACTTGAATCGAGATGTGCTGGTGTGGACACGAGCCAATATCTCAAAGTATCATACGTTCTTTGACCAGATCAATGACGGCACGCCACCGGATGACCCAGCTGAAGCAGAGGAATGGTACACCAAACTTGGTGATTACTCTACAGTTTTGGGAAGTGATGACCCAATTTGTCAAGATGGACCTTATATCGCATTTACACCGATGCTGCAGACCAAAGACGGACTTGTGCCGCTTGTGAAGGATGATATCTATGCTTATCTGGATGCTGTGGCAACAAAAGCGAAGTCAATGAGCGGCGGTCTCTCCCCTGCCAATATCCTTGAGGTAGATAAATCAGGCATCGATAGTTTCGTGTATGGCAATAAAATGCACGTCCATGGGATGATTGCTGCTGTTGAAGGTATGGTTCTGAACGGAGTTACGCTTGGCAAGGTGGATGTTTCTGCCATTGCCGGTTAGAGTGAGGACGAGCTAAGAGCGACATACGGAAAAACCAGTGTGTTTGCAGGACATTCTATGCACGACATTCAGGCAGAAGTGATTGACACAAAGACCGCGCTGAATGAGCTGTATAACGACTTGTTCCTTAGCTATTCCAATTCAGCTGACAGTTCTTATGTTAATGGTGTAAAAATCTATTGGTACAACGAGGGGTGCTATACATTTACATCCAATGGCTTTACATATAGCGCAACAGAAAACACTGTGCAGGCCAGTTGTGTTGACTTGGTTTCTCGTATCAACGGAGACTTGGGTGGACAGCTGGTTGGTGGCACACATCGCATCGAGAAAGGCACTCGTATCGGTGACGCAATCTGGGCGGTATTAAGAGACGAGACGGAGTTTAAGAAATATTCTATCGACTATTGGAGCCGCATTGTTCCACACGACTTGGATTATGATACTGGCTCGACTGTTTGGGATATTCTCTCAGAATTGCGTGACCTATATTATCCGTTTGAGATGTATTTTGATGATGATGTGTTTGTATGCAAGGAAATTCCCAGTGGGTTTGACGACCCGCCTGTACTTGACCCAGAAGTGTTCGAGAAGCTTGTAACCAACGATGGTGAATCGGCTACGGTGGATTATGCTGCTGTTCGAAACTGTGTTGAAGTGTTTGGTGCGACGATTGAAGCAGACGGAGCAGCCACTGTAAAAGGATAGTCTGGCACAAATAAGACCCTCAATCTTGTGCTGGATGCGACAAAAACAGCATTGACGAGCGAAACGAAAGTATCTTTTGTGGCTCCTGCAAATGTTGAGGCCGCTAAAACAGACAAAAACGGTAATGTTGTAAGCGGTGCAATGACGGTAGTGTTGACATTTACATGGAAGGAACCTAAAGACAAAGACGGCAATGAACAGATTCACTCTGAGACAAAAACAAGTACACTATATCGTTCTTTGACTGACGCTAACGGTTCGGATATTATTCAGGACCCCGGTTGTATTAAGGCAACGAAGTATTATGTTCTCCAGTGGAATCCGAATACTGGCCGCATTTACTTTCTCGGTCAACAGCAAAGTCATGCTATGGCAAAACTGGTGGACGAAATCCCGGCCACCAAAGAGATCGAAGCTCAAAAGGCAGAAGATAACTGCGACAATATGGCTTTTATCTGTGTGAATGACCCGAACAATATTGATGACCTATATAATGCACGGTTGTCTATTGAAAAAATTGGTCGTAGAACTGAAATTTTATCAGGTGGAGACTACGAGAATTACACCACGGATGACGCAGCTATGGAAGTTTGTCAATACGAACTATAGAAGCGTGCCCGCCTGACCGATGGCCTGAGTGTGACCACGCGACTGGTTCCGTGGCTCGATGTGAACGAAAAGATCCAGTATGCTGCCAAATATTTGGGCGGTAAGACCCCTGTGGATTGGATCATCAAGAGCATTTCTATGAATCTGGGCGAAGGCACAATGTCGCTTTCTTTGAGCCGCTATTACCCATATTACACTTATATCGTAAACAACAAATATACGTTCTATCAGGACAATTTGTTTGATAAATATTTCCCCGAATTAACTGCCACTACGGCAGATGAACAATAAGAGAGGAGTGAGCAAATGGCACTATCTTTTGGAGAATCTAAGCGGTTGGCTGCGAAAAAAGCCGCAAGCCCCGCAAATGTTTCTGTTGATGATATAGATGTCGCAACTCTGGAATTAAATGACGAAGACCAAATTGCCGTGTATGATGATAACGGAGAAGAGACATTTGAGCGTAGTGGCAATTACACCTGGTTTGCTGATTACTCTGATGACCAGTGGTCTTACATCGACAAAAACAAAGACATTCAGCTGGATGCAAATCAGATCAATATCACACAGGAATCCAACTCGCAGGTCATTCCGTTTGAAATGCCGCGTTACTACGATGGTATTGACCTGCTTCAGATGACGATTCAGATCCACTACCTGAACGCAGACAGAGAGGAAAATTACGCTTCCCCTATCAACGTGAGCTACAGCAATACCAAGATCCGCTTTTACTGGCTGGTGGCAAATGACGCTACTGCAAAAGAGGGCGAGCTGCAGTTTGAGATCATGGCGTCCGGTGCTGTGAATGTCCCGAATACAAGTACCACAAAAAGCTATTTGTGGCGCACCCGCCCGAATGGCCGACTGAATGTGCTGAAATCGCTGACTGGCAAGCAGATGGTTGATCCGACTGGCAACGACTGGTATACCCAGTTCCTGGCAACAATGAGCCAGAAGGTTGGCGAGGCACAGGTTGCTGCATCCGCCGCTGAGAAGAGCGCACAGGACGCAAAGAATGCAGTTGCAAGCGTGGATGAAAAGCTGGCGCAGTTCTATAAAAAGGACGAGGTTGACGGTTTTGTTACGATGCTGCGTGGTGAGATTGCAGCCGTGGATGGCCTGGCAAATTTCAATGTGCAGTACGATAATGACACCCGCACCCTGACATTCCTGAATGGCGCTGAAGAGATCACAAAGATCAAGCTGAATACCGACCCTTCTGCTGAGTGGGTAAGCATGTATAACGGCATTGTGGACAATAAAATCAGCACTGCTGTGACCCCTGTTCAGACTGAGCTGACTGAATACAAGACTGCAAATGATGCCGCTGTGCAGGAGCTGAAGAATAGTGTTGGCGACCTGCCGGAGACTTTAAAGTCCTCCTATTATAATAAGGAAGCCACTGACGCACTGCTCGATAAAAAAGCAGACAAGACGACCGTTGACGTGCTATCCAGTGATGTGAGCGGCCTGAAGAATACGGTTGGCGGCATTCAGACCTCTGTTGACTTGGCCAATGCGGATATCGCCAAGATTCAGGAAACCTTGAAAGACTTTAAGCCCGATGAGAATTCTGGCCGCGAGTACGATATCACTTACGAAGATTCCAAGCTGAACCTGTTGGAGAACGGTACGGTCAAGACCACTGTTATCATTGAAGGTGGCGGTGGTGGCGGTGGCAGCACTTCTACGATCACCATTGAGCGTATTGGTGAATCCTCTATCGCTGTTGTCAAGGGCGACACCGCAACTGTCGAGTTCAACTTTACTTCTGTGGATAACTCTGGCGAAGACACGGGCGATGCTACCGGCGTATGGTACGTTGGCAACACAAAGGTCGCAACTTCGACTGTTTATCAGGGCAAGAACAGCTTCGATATCACTCAGTATCTGCACAATGGCGACAACAAGATCAAATTGCAGGTCACTGACTCCGTGGGCAGCATGGGTTCAAAGACTTGGAATATCAATATTGTCGAGTTTTATCTGGAGAGTATCTTCGATGATTCTCTGGTTTATAGTGGTGAAGTTACTTTCCGCTTTACTCCATACGGAAATATCAATAAGGACGTTTCCTTTACTCTGGATGGCAAAAAGCTTGGTAGTGTTACAACTGCGGTTACCGGCAGACAGATGACTTATGCGATTCCGGCACAGAGACACGGCGCTCACCTGCTGGAAGTGACCATGACTGCAAATATCAATGGCAAAGCTGTGACCAGCAATACCATTTATAAAGATATCATGTGGGCAGAGGAAGGCAATAACACACCGATCATCAGCTGCGCCACAAAGGAGTTTACAGCAAAACAGTACAGTACAACCGGCATTGTTTACACTGTCTATAACCCGGCCTCTTCTACTGCAAACATCACATTGGAAGTTGACGGTATTAAGACTTCTACACTGACTGTTGGCCGTACTGCTCAGACTTGGAGTTTTAAATCTTCTGATATTGGCACTCACACTCTGACCATTACTTGTGGCGCTACAATCAAGAGCATTACCGCAAAGATCGAAGACCTGGGCATTACCATTGAGCCCGTTAAGACCGGTCTGATGCTGGACTTTAACCCCGCTGGCCGCAGTAACGCAGATGTGAACCGCCTGTAGAGTTCCGGCAGCAACAAGATGACTGTCAGCGACAACTTTGACTGGGTGAACGGCGGCTACCAAATCGATGAAGATGGCGACACCTATTTCTGTGTCAAGGCCGGTACGACTGCTACCATCAGCTATAAGCTTTTCGCAGACGATGCAAAGAAGAGCGGCAAGAATTTCAAGCTGGTGTTTAAGACCACGAACGTCCGCAACTATGATGCTACTGCCGTGACTTGCTTGAATGGCGGTGTTGGTCTGAACATTCAGGCTCAGAAAGTTACACTGACCAGTCACCAGAACAGTATTGATTTGCCCATCTGTGAGGACGATTTCCTTGAGTTCGAGTTCAATATTCTGCAGGACAAACAGTTCCGCGAGATGGTTCTGTGGTGTGACGGTATCCCCTGCCGTGTTGAACTGTATGATACTAGCGACAGCTTTACTCAGGCTGCTCCCGTTGGCATTACCATTGGCTCTGACGATTGTGACGTTATCGTGTATCGCATGAAGAGCTACGGTATGAACCTGACGGATGACGAGATTCTGGACAACTTTATTGCCGATGCGAAAAACGCCGAAGAGATGGTTTCTCGCTATATGCGTAACGACATTACGGATGCGAGCGGCGAACTGACCCCTGACTTGCTGGCAGAGAAGTGCCCCGATCTGCGTATCATCAAGATCTCAGCACCTACTTTCACCACCGGCAAGAAGAACGAAGTTGCCAACACTACGATCCAGCAGATCTATAAGAATGGTCGTGCCAAGGAGGATAACTGGACTGCCACCGGCTCTCACAAGGGTCAAGGCACCAGTTCCGACCACTATGGCGCATCCGCTCGAAATATTGACATCAACTGCAATGGCGGCTTTACGTTTGGTGACGACACTACCGGCGACACCTATGCACTGACCGAAAATAGCGTTCCTGAGAAGTATTTTAACATCAAAGTCAATGTTGCTTCCTCTGAGAATGCAAACAACGCCCTGCTGGCAGACGATTTTAATGAGTTCAACCCCTATGTGCGTCAGGCTAAGAAGGATAATCCCAAAGTGCGTGATACAATGGCGTTCTATCCCTGTGTCGTGTTTATTCAGGAGACCGATACCACCAATGCGACCGTATTTAACGATGGTCAGTGGCACTTCTATGCCTGCGGCGACATTGGCAACTCCAAAAAGAACAAAGATACGATGGGTATGGACCCCGAGAATCACAAGGAATTTATCGTTGAGATCGACAACAACGCCGATGAGCAGACTCGCTTCCTGAGCGGCGATTTTTCACAGGAGACATGGGATGGCGACCACTCCTTTGAGTTCCGTTACAGCAATCCTGCCTGCACTGAGGAAGAGATCGAGGCCGGAAAACAGGCATGGATCACAGCTCAGAACTGGGTGGTGAATGCGGATGACGAGGAATTCAAGGCACATTTTAAGGATCACTTCGATCTGGATTCTGCTATTTTCCATTATCTGTTTACTGAACGCCACACCATGGTTGATAACCGTGCAAAGAACGTGTTTCCACACACTAGCGATCTGGTTCACTGGGACTTCTGCTTCGACTACGATAACGATACCGCCATGGGCAATGATAACGAGGGTGGTCTGACTCTGACTTATGGCTACGAGGACACTGATACCATAGGTACAAAGAATGTGTTTAACGCTGCTGACTCCAAATTGTGGTGCAAGCTGCGCGACTTGTTCCCCGATGAGATGGCAGCGATGTTCCGCAACCGTGAGAATGCGCTGGCATGGAGTGCGACCCGTATCTTGAAAAAGTTCGAGGAATATCAGGATGTGAAGCCCGAAAAGCTTTGGATCATGGACATGCGTCGCAAATATTTCCGCACCTACGAAGATCCCACCATCAATACCACCAGCTATCTACCTATGATGCATGGCAACAAGCGTCATCAGCGTCGGCAGTTTCAGCGCTATCAGGAAAAGTACATGGCATCTAAGTATTCCGGCTCTGCCGCAACCAGTGATGATATGACCATTCGTGGCTATACTCCCACCAACTGGACTGGTGTAAAACCGGACGGCACATTCCATATCACACCTTATGCTGATACCTATGTCTCTGTTCTGTACGGCTCTAACCCTGTAAAGGTGCGTGGCAAGCGCGGACAGACCTACACGATTGAATGCCCCATCACCGCAATGAACGATACTGAAGTTTATATCTATAATGCTTCTATCATTCAGAGCATTGGTGATATCTCTGGCTTCTATCCCGGCTATGTTGACTTCAGCCACGGTGTTAAGCTGACAGAGCTGAAAGTTGGTTCCGGTGTAAGCGGCTATAAGAATACGAACATGACCGATTTCGCTGTTGGTAACAACACTCTGCTGGAACATTTGAACTTGCAGAACGTGCCAAACCTGAAGAAGTCTATTGGTCTGACCGGATGCACCAGCCTGACAGAGTTTTATGCTGACGGCTCTGGCATTACCGGTGTCTCCTTTGCAAGCGGCGGCAAGATCAAAATCGCCCACCTGCCTGCAATCGCCAGCTTGACCGCAAAGAACTTAAACTATCTGACTGATCTGACAATTGAGGATTACACCAATATCACTACGCTGACTGTTGAGAAGTGTGCAACCATCGATCTGAAAGATATGCTGGGCAAGTGCACCAACCTGAACCGTGTGCGCATTACCGGCATTGATTGGGAGCTGGCTGATACTTCCCTGCTGAATCGTCTGTATGCAATGAGCGGTCTGGATGAAAATGGCTACAACACTGACCATTCTGTCGTGGAAGGCAAAGTGCATGTGCCTATTATCCGTGAGCGTGAGAAGCTGCTGTACACAGAGCGCTGGCCTGATTTGGAGGTCACTTACAACACCATGATCAACCAGTATGCTTGGAAATTCGTGAATAAGGATGGCGCTGTTCTGGATATCCAGTATATTGACAAGGGCGAGCGTGCAGTTGACCCTGTGACACGTTCTGACAATCCGATCCCGACACCTACCTTCCCGAGTACCATCAGTACGGTGTTTACATTCAGCGGCTGGGACACCGAGTTCACTCCTGTCTTTGAAAATCAAACTGTTACTGCTGTGTATGATGAATCTGTGCGTCAGTATCGTGTGCGCTATATGAATCGCGGCGCTGTTCTACAGCAGACAACTGCTCCGTATGGCTCTATGGTTCTGTATGATGGCGACACTCCGACCTATACCAGCGAAGAGACTGCTTATAAGTATTATCTGTTCAGTGGCTGGGACAAAGGCGGCTATGTTAATGGCGACAAGGATATCAATGCTGTCTATGATATATGTGAATACGTCAGCGGCTACTTCAGAGACAAGCAGCTGAGTGACCTGCGCCCTGTTGAGATCTATGCCATGACTAAGGTGAATCTGGAGCAGAGTGTTGTTTCTGACAAGGATGCTATTACCATCAAGATGGGTAACGACTTCACCTTCAGCGACGTAGAAGAGAAAGTTCTATTCAACGAGCCAAAGATCTTTACTGGCAAGAATTATGTCGATACCGGCGTATCTCTGCTGGCCGAAGATCGCAGCTGGGTTATGGCACTGGACTATCGAATCGACGAAGATTCTGCTGCAAACTCTGTGATTGCTCAGTGCTTCCAGACCAATGGCATGAACGGTTTCCGCTTCTGGGTCAATAGTGGTTCTAAAGTTGCATGGGGCACTGAGTCTACAAACGGCGCTCATCTTGGTTCTCGTGATATGATCGTTCTGCGCCATACTAAGGGCGAAAATGGCATCCATGTCTATGCGGCAAACACCACTGCTGCTGAGATTGGCTATATTCAGCTGAACCGCACTCGTACCACACAGACGAACGCCACTCTGGTATTTGGTTGTGCTAAGGCAGACGACGGTGCTTACGAGCGTTACGCAAAGGGCACAATCTACTGGGGCAAGCTCTGGTATACCGACCTGGGTGATGCTGCCTGCCGGAAGTTGGCCGCATGGACACATGAGGACTTCACCTTCGAGGCTTGTGGCTTCAAACAGTATTACCTGAGCGACAATTCCAACAAGCGTTGTTCTATCAGCTTTATTCAGGCTGGGCTGCTTGGACAGAAGATGACTCTGAATACTGGTTCCACCAACACTGGCGGCTGGGCAGATGCGAATATCCGTACATTCCTTGACGGTCGTATTCTGAACGCTCTTCCGATTGGTTGGCAACAGATCATCAAACAGGTCAAGGTTGGCAGTACCATTGGCGATAAGAGCAGCGAAGTTGTGACTGCGGATAGTTATTTCTATCTGCCCTCTGTAGCCGAATTGTTCCCCTCTCAGAATGTCGAGCCTTATATTTACGAAGGTACGGCAATCAGCTTTATGACCGATAATACCAGCCGCATCTGCAATGACGAGAATGGCAATCCTGCCGCATATTGGACACGAAGCCCGAATGCTCAATATGGCAGCTATTTCTGGTCTGTGACTGTGACTGGCGAATATTACGGATTTACCCCTGCAAACAATGCACAGGGTATCCGCCTAATGTTCAGCGTTTAAGGAGGTGTTGAGAGTGTACTACAAGGTATTGAAAAATGGCCGGGTGATCGATGCTCTTGACCACCTGCGCTTTGTAAAGTATCAGCCCAAGCACGACATTATGGTGAACTGTACGGAGGATGATGCACAGGGAATTATCAGCAGTGACGGCAATCATATCTGGCATGTGGATGGGTATTATCTCATCCCCTGCCCCGAGTATGACACAGTGGAACTGCAGGAAATTGACCTGTATGAATATGAGCAGCTGAAAGCCTTGGGTGGTAAAACGCCTGAGGCTATTATTGATGCTTACACTTTGAGTTTGATTCAAGGAGGGCTGCTATGAGCGACGAGAGGAAGTATAGCGAGTTCGTTGAGAGTATGCATCGGCTGTACAATGACGGAATGATTCAGGACAAGCTCCTGGACAATCTGTTTGCCGGGCACAAAATCTCAAAGGACGAGTATCTGTATATCATCAGGAAGGAGGTGTGATATGTATACCTTTTTGATCAATGAGGATAATACACTGACCGTAAGTAAGAGAGAACGCATTATGGAGCGCAGCAAGCAGGTGGACACTCTCCACTTTCTGGCTGACACTACATACAAGGGCGTTGACATGAGTGAATTCACCGTGATGCTTGAGTACGTTCTGCCCATCAGCAAGCGATATAAGACAGAGATTCTGGAGAAATCAGAAGAGCTTTATAAGAACAAGCTGGAGTATAAGCTGCCTATCGACACCAACCTGACCAATGAGCCGGGCGATATCCAAATCCAGCTGACATTCGTTGATGTGACAATGGACCCAGATGGCACGACTGTTCAGCATGTGCGGAAGGTTGGCCCCGGCGTAATCACTGTTGTTCCCATCCAGAATTGGAGCGACATTGTTCCTGATGAGGCTCTGGGTGCACTTGACCAGCGCATTATCGCACTGAATGCACAGATCAAAGCATTGAGTGACCGTAATAACGCTATTCTGGATGGTAAGGCTGATGACCTGAGCTACAACGACGACCATACTCTGCAGCTGTTGGCCAACGGTAAGCCGATCGGCAGTGCGGTCAAGATTACTCAGGAGAGCGTCGAAACTGAAGACGGTAGTTTGCGGGTGGTTCCGTTCTAAGCCATCCGCTTCTTTTATAAGGAGGCAAAGATGGCACAGGCTAAATATTCCAAGCTCGGATATGGTAACGCCGAAGATGTAGAAGCTGCGATTGCGCTAGGAATGTTGGACGGCAGGGATATGATCATCACAAAGGATTCTTCAGAGTTCATGTATGTGCGTGATGACCTATCCGTTCAAAAGATTCGTCCCCGCAATCGTTGTTTTGCAAGCGTTACTGAAGCAAACGAGCAATTAAATGAGACGGAAGACACTTATGCAGGTCAAACCGTTATGGTGAAAGACGAAAAAGGTAAATATGCTCCGTGGATCGTTCAACAAAGCGAAGCCACGGGGCTTTTTTCTATTGAACCTTTTTACGTTGAGCCGACAAATTTTGTTTGGCAAGAATTTTAAGAAAGAGAGGCAAAGATGGCTAATGTAAATTTTGGCTACGGTACAAAAGCGAATTATGATAAGCTGACTACCAAAGATGCCAATACATTGTATTTTATTACAGACACACGCCAGATTTTCAAGGGTACAGATGAGTACACCAAGAGCTGTAAACTGGTGAGCGCTCTGCCTGCAAGCGGCCAGATTCAGGGCCTGCTGTATATCCGTATGACTGACTATACCTTCCACATCTGGAATGGCACTGAGTTTGTACAGCTGAATCGCCCCATTGTGACTGAGATTCCCAATGCGGATGCAAGCGACGACAATCTACCCACCACCAAGGCTGTGGCAGACTATGTGAATGCAAAGATCGCCGCAACCGAGGGCAAGGAAGGTCTGTTTGTTACGGATGTCACCTACTCCCCTGCTACTGGCACTCTGAGTGTGGCAAAGAACGGTGCTCCTGTTCCCACTGTGATGAGCGGCCTGACCCATGATCCCACCTATGATACTGAGACCCGCACCATCAAGCTGCCTGTGTTTGGCGGCGATGAGCTGGTGATCAATCTGGGTAAGGATCTGGTTGTTAAGACCGGTACCTACAACACAAAGACCAACGAGATCGAATTGACTATCACCACTGGTGAGGTCGTGAAGATCCCTGTTGGCGCTCTGATCGATATTTATGTTGGTGTAGTCACTCCTACTGCTGAGGTCACTGTTTCTGATGACAATAAGATCTCTGTCAATATTCGTGTGTCTACCAAGGGCAATAACAGTATCACCGTTGAGGAGGATGGTCTGTATGTTGCGGTGCCGGACGCTTACACCAAGGCTGAAGCAGACGCGAAGGTTAAGGTCGTTAATGACAAGCTGGACGAGCATATCAAGGACGCTGTGAAGCACATTACTGCTGACGAGCGCAAGGCTTGGAATGCAAAGCCCACTCAGGACGAGCTGGCTGCTGCTAAGGCTGAGGCGATTTCTACTGCTGCTGCTGATGCAACAAAGAAGGCTGATGCTGCTCTGGCTAGTGCAAAGACTTATGCAGATGGCCTGAATACCACTATGGATGGCCGTGTGCAGGTGCTGGAAGGCGCTATTACATGGAAATCCCTTGATGGCTAATTGATTTGTTTCACCACATGGCAATGACGCTGTGTGGTGAATCTTATTAAGCAAAGGAGTTGAGTATGGCAAATTTATCATTACGCGAGGTCGCACAGTCTCAGCTGGATCAAGCTCCTGTGATTGACGGCCAACTGATCGTATGTACTGATACTGGAAGCACTTATCGAGATATCGGCACAAGACGAATTCAAATCAGCAAAGACTTGGAGATCGTAAGCTCGCTTCCGCTGGCTCCTTTGTCTAATAAGATTTACTACCTGCGTCCAGACAGCTTGTATGTTTATAGTGGCGATGACTGGATTCTTTTGAACCCATCAAAATTTACGCTGGAAGCCGACAAAAACGCAGTCAATGGAGAAGTTAATATCAATTTAATCCTGAACGGTACGGCACAGGATAAAATCAAAATCGCTGGCGGTGGTGTGACCATAGTGACAACTGGCGAAACGGGTGATATCACAATTGATACCCCGCACCCGGATGAATTGCTGGCTGCACTGACGAATGACGAGATCGATGCGATCACTGGCGGCATGGTCGATGATAGCGGCAATCCCCTGCCTACGCCGCAGGTTGTGGTGGATGCGACACTGACTGTATCTGGACGTGCTGCTGATGCAAAGGTGACCGGTACAAGGATCTCTGAGGCGCTGAGTATTGCAAAATCGGCTGATGCCGAACTGACCAATGTGCGTACCGAGCTGGACAAGTTGAAGCTGGATTCTGTTGCGGTGGACAAGACCCTGACAAAAGAGAATTTCGCCGCCGATGCCAAAGCTGTTGGTGATGCTCTGGCGAAGAAAGCAAATGCAGAGCACAACCACGATGACCGCTATTATACGGAAGACGAAATCAATGTAAAGCTCTCAAAGAAAAGCGATGATGGTCACACCCATGATGAACGATACTACCAGCAGAATGAGATCGACGAGAAACTGAAGGTAAAGGCAAATACGATCAATATCCATACACTAACTATTCCAACCACAAGTTAGCTTACTGACGATACGGTGGACCGATATTCAAAGTATATTGACCTCGATATCGACGGGATCACTTCAAAGGATGTTATTTCTATCAGCGTGACACCAGCCAGTGCGAAGGCAGCCTCTTATGCCCAGTTTGCAAACCCGGAGACCTTTGATGGATATGTGCGTCTGAGAGCTGTATCGGTTCCAACGACTGCGATTACAGCTCAGTATTATATCGTGCAAGGCGGCGGACAAACAGATAGCGGCAGTGGTACTGTTGTTGAAGGATATACCAAGGCACAAGTGGATAATAAGATAGCGGCTGCAATCAAGGTAGCCAAGGAAGAACAGAAGCTGCTCGATCACCCTGTTGGAAGTATTTATCAAAGTGTAGAACCGACAAGCCCTGCTGAATTGTTTGGAGGAGAGTGGCAGAAAATTGAAGATCGTATGTTGATTGCTGCAAGTAATACGTATCCTGTAAAGAGTACGGGTGGCGAGGCGACACATACGTTGACAATTGATGAGATGCCAAAGCATAGGCATTCTTTAGATAGTCTTAGTTATAGTGCTAATCCAAGTGCAATTGACACTAATGGAAATGGTGTAGGTTATAAAAAGAGCCCTACATATCCTATTTATGCATCAACTTACGCTGGCGGCGATGCTGCCCATAATAATATGCCACCATACTACGCTGTCTACACTTGGCTCCGCACAGCATAATCACATTGTAAAAGGAGGATTACGAAGCATGGCAATCGGGAACTTAAATATCACAGGGGGGGGGGGTAGAAGCCTACCCTATTGGCTCGATTTATATGAGTTTTAATTCTACTGAACCAAGTATACTGTTTGGTGGAACATAGGAAAGAATCAAAGATAGATTTATTTTAGCGGCTGGAGATAGCTATACGGCTGGAGCGACTGGTGGCGAAGAGAAGCATAATCACACGCGAGATCTTACTGTTCCATTTTATATTGCTGGTAGTGGAAGTTCTACTAGCACTTATTTTGCTGATTATAAAACAGGAAAATCTTGGACAAGCGCTTATAAAGAGACTGGGTTTACGGAAACAAATGATACAAGCTTCACGCAAGTTCGCGGATTACAAGTTCTTGGAGATGTTAATACCGCATCTTCCATGCCGCCCTACTTGGTCGTTTATATGTGGTATCGCACCGCATGATCGCGGCAATTTTCACTGCTAAAATATTCGTTTTATAAGGAGGAAAAATATGGCGCTAGGAGAAATGAATAGCGGGAACGAAAAGCTCCCTGAATGGAGTGAAGTGCAGAATAAACCATCTGAATTTAACCCTGCCACACACATACATAATGACCTTTACCCTGAAGGAGATAATCGAAATGATAACACTTCTCCGTCTGATTATTATGGCGTTGATGGTGACTATAACGGTCGGCTGATTTTTCGTGGTTTGAAGCTTAGTAGCAAAATTGGGCTGTCAAGTGGTCATGCATGTGCGTTTTTGATTGGTTTATCTTCTTGGTACGATGCCTCAGGTGGTGGTTCCTTTGAATTCGCTTTTAGCAATGGTAACATTTACTATCGTCAAGGCACGACTTCATGGGGCGACTGGAAGAAAATTGCTACAGCTTAAAGGAGGTACGAATTATGGCTTTAGGAAATATGAATATTGGTGTTGATAGTGAGTTCATTCCGTCCAACCTCAATACGGTTCTTACCCCCCCCCCCCCCCC
>ERZ773245.56-NODE-56-length-150995-cov-10.739883_pt1 | contig 150995 bp, 111 predicted proteins | sample MGYA00580988_ERZ773245 | MGnify/ENA primary metagenome ERZ773245 (study PRJEB29015, sample SAMEA2737792) | human gut metagenome | biome: human gut; feature: human-associated habitat; material: faeces | place: China | collected 2012 ... | reverse complement strand
GGCATATGCCAGCGATGTCTGTGGCATATGCCAACGATATCTGTGGCATATGCCATGCATCATGATGACGTTTTTTGCTGCTACATAGCTTCCCTTTCGATAAAGATGTTATACCGATGCATGTATCCTTTCAAGGACTTTATGGTTGGCCTCTGCAAGGCGGCGGTTGTCGATGTCACGGATATAGATTCTCGTGGTGTTGGGATTGGTGTGGCCGAGGGCGCTGGAGATGACGGCGAGGTCTACATTGCTGTCGTAGGCTACGCTGGCCCAGGTGTGACGGACGACATAGGACGTAATCTTGCCATCCAGATGAGCTAACTGCTGTAGCTGATGGAGATGCCGGTTGTAAGCACGTAGTTGGGACTGATACTGCTGGTAGGATGCCTTTGGGTCGTTTGTGGTAAGGATAGGGAAGAGGAAGTCGGTCGTCTTTGTGGCATACCGGTCGAGGATGGTCTGCATGCAGGGCTCTATCCTTACCACGATGCGCTGACCGGTCTTATGGCGTTCGTAGACAATCATGCCGTTGTTGACAAGCGAGCGTTGCAGATGGGCGACATCGACAAAGGGCATGCCCTGGGCATAGAGGCAGAAAAGGAAGATGTCGCGTGCTAAGGCTAAGGGAGAGCCATCAGGGAGTTGCAGGTTGCGCAACCGGCTGATGTCGACGTCTGCTATTGACCGTTTCTCTGTCTTGACCTGACCGGTGTAGATCTCTTCGAACGGTTTGGCGTCGATGGTGTTGTATTCCTTCACCACCTTATTATATATGGAGCGCAGGGCTTTAACATAGCAGACGGTGGTGTTCAGACTCACGCCCTGCAACCGGAGCCACTGCACGTAGGAGGCCATAAGGTCGGTGGTGATGTCAGCAAGAGACAAGTCTCTGTCATCGACAAATTTGCTGAAAGAGCGGATGGCGGTACGATGGTTCTTGGCGGTACTGAACTTATGCTGCTGCTCGCATCTGTCAGCTTCTTTCTCTGCACAATGGAAGAAAGAAATGCGTGTCCCCTGCTTCGTTCCTCCCGAGAAAGACAGACGGAGGTGGCGGAGGCCCAGCGTGAGATGGAATGAAAAATAAGACATAGATATTGAGATTTTGGTAGTCTGCTGTTATCTCTCCATCCAATTCACAATATCTATGCCCTTAATCCTTTTAAAGTCTTTTATATTATCAGTTATTAAAGTCAGTCCACAGACGACAGAAGTGCAACCTATCAGTAAATCGAAATTGTTATTTGCAGGTGTTCCAGCAAGTTGCAGTCGCACTTTTTCCTTCGCAAAATAGTTTATCGCACAACTGATAGGTACTACATTTATAGCCTGAATAAATTCATCTACAAACTGATTCTTATATTGGCCACGAGCAGACTTAGATTTCGCTAGTTCTTGACCAACTTTAAGTTCAATTACTGTAATCTCAGAGATAGAACAACTGTTAACCCCAACATTAATAAGTTGCTGTCTGATATTGGGGTTACCGCGCAGAATCTCAATGCAAACATTCGTATCCAGAAGGAATTGATTCATATTAATAAACTATTAATATCTTTATCTTTGTCTACCATTGCCGTCTTTATCTCGTCTATGGATGGATAATCAACACCTTTCATGCATCCGTAAAAATCTCTTAGAGTTGTTACATGAGACTCTTTGTGAACCTTAGAGGTCAGAATGGAATCGCTAAGCTTAGCGATTAATGCAATTTTAACATCATTGCTTAATCCTTTCAGTAAATTCCAATATGGAACAGGACTTGGTATATTGTAAACGGTAGCCATAGTTGTACTATTTAAATGATATGAGGTGAACATCTCTCATCTTGCTGCAAAGATAGGAAAAATATCCAATATCGGCAACACATAAATCTTCTTTTTTGTCCGCCTCCCGCCCGGAGGAAGATATATTTTCAGGGTAACGACGTAATAGAGAGAAAATTAATTATAACATACATTATTTAATAGAGAGAATTTATGGAAAAAAGACTAATGACGCTTTTGGCCGCTCTCTTCCTCGTTTTAGGAAGTGCGCTGGCCCAGACGAATGTTAGTGGTACCGTAACCTCTAATGATGACGGCGAGCCCGTGGTGGGTGCTGCTGTCAAGGTAGAAGGTACCAACACCGGCACCGTCACGGATGTGGACGGTCATTTCCAGCTTAACGTGCCCGCCGGCGCGAAGCTCACCATCAGCTACCTCGGCATGAAGCCGCAGACGGTGGCTGCCAAGGACAATATGAAAATCATCCTTCAGTCAGACCAGCATACCATCGACGAGGTGGTGGTCACTGGTTATGGTGTTACGCGCAAGCAGGCCTTCACCGGTGCTGCTGCCACTCTTGGCGAGAAGCAGATAGGCAATAAAGTAGACCCGAACCCCATCAAGTCTTTGGAGGGTACTGTTCCCGGTCTTCAGATGAATATCGGTAGTGGTCAGCCTGGTGCACCTGCTACCATCTATGTTCGTGGCCGCAACTCTATCAACTCTGGTACGCAGCCTCTCTACGTTATCGATGGTGTGCCCTTCGATAATGATGCCGTAGGTATCCGTTCTGACCAGGGTGCTACGACAAGCCCGCTGTCTACCATCAGCGCTGAGGACATCGAGTCTATCACCGTGCTGAAGGATGCTACTGCTACATCTATCTATGGTGCTCGTGCTGCCAACGGCGTGATTGTCATCACGACCAAGCGTGGTGTCAAGGGTAAACCCAAAGTAAACTTCACAGCCAAGATTGGTTGGAACGAGATGCCGTCTTATACCGACAAGTACAAACTTGTCAACGCTGACAAGGCTCTGGAGCTCGGTGAAGAAGCTCTGCTGAACAGCTATAACAGTTTGGGTAGCAATTCCACCTTCGGATCAGTGAATGAAGGTTATGGCTTAGGCTTGCCCTATACGAAGGAAGGTGCCCGCCAGTTCATTGATTGGTATACTAATGGTTGGGTATCCGCCTACGATGAGAGCAAGCAGTCTGTTGATTGGTTGGACGCTATCACTCGCAAGGGCCTTGTACAAAGCTACTCTGTCGACGTACAGGGCGGCGGCCAGGGCGACTACGCCCCTGTCTACTACGCTTCTCTGTCTTACGACAAGAACAATTCAATGATGGTTGGAAAGGACCTGAAGCGTTACTCGTTCCGCTTCAATATGGACCATCAGGCTACAAAGATCTTCAAGTATGGTTTCAACTTGAACCTCTCTTACACCAAGACGAACAATGGTGCCGGTGGCGGTTACTTCTCTGACCCATTGACACAGGTATATATGATGAGCCCGCTGACCCCAATCTATGACTCTGAGGGCAATTACAACTCTGATACATCCACAGGCTATAACCCCGTGGCTCTTCGCTCAGCCAATGGTGATAAGAATATCGCCAAGCAGTATCGTGCGCTGCTGAGCCCCTACGTGCAGATTAACTTCACTCCTGATCTGTTCTTCCTTTCCCGTGGTGGTGCCGATGTCTATCTCATTGATGAGTTCGGTTACTGGTCATTCCTCAACCCTCAGGGCGCTGATATGAGTGCTATGGGTGAGAACGGTGACACGCATAAGATTCTGCTGTCCATCACCAATACGCTGAACTATGTCAAGTCTTTCGGCAATCATCATCTCAATCTGATGCTTGGTCAGGAAGGACAGCGTAAGTACTTCAAGCAGGCTTATCTTGCCGCTTCCAACTATCCTGTGAAGGATATGATCGATGTGTCTTTGGCCTCAAAGCCATCCAGTGCTGCTACATACAGAAACATTCTGAAGTTGAGTTCTTTCTTCTTCAATGGTCAGTATGACTATGACAACCGTTACTATTTCTCAGCCAGCCTGCGTACTGATGGCTCTTCCCGCTTCGCCGACGGTCACCGTTGGGGTACCTTCTGGTCAGTAGGTGGCAAATGGCGTATCAGCGAGGAGAAGTTCATGGAGCCTGCCAAGAACTGGCTCACGAACCTGAATGTTCGCGCCAGCTATGGTACTACCGGTAACCAGGAAGTAGGAAACTCATCTTACGGCAATGGCTACTATGCTTACATGGGCATCTACAACTATGGCTATAATTATAATGGCGTAGGCGGTTCTCAGTATGTCCAGGCCTACAATCCTGACTTGACATGGGAGAAGACGGGTAAATTTAATGTCGGTCTTGACTTCACACTCTTTGACCGCATCAACGTTACGATGGACTATTACAACCACCGCACTTCTGATATGGTCTTCGCCATGCCAATATCTGGTGCAACAGGCCTCTATGATGAAGATGAAGGTCAGGCTTCGGTCTATCGCAACATTGGTAAGCTGGAGAACTATGGTTTTGAGTTTGGTGTCAACGCGACCATCATTAAGAACAATACGCTCACATGGTCTGCTGCATGGAATGGTTCTACCAATAAGAACAAAGTCCTCAAACTCTCTACAGACCAGCCTATCGAGGGAACCTACGACATTATCGAGGTGGGCAAGCCCATCTACCAGTTCTATATGAAGGAGTACGCAGGTGTCGATCCTCAGACCGGCAAGGCGCTCTTCTATCTCAATGAGACCGGTGACGAGACAACCACCAATTATAATAAGGCAGCCAAGCGCTATTTGGGCGATGCCAACCCGAAGTTCTTTGGGTCTTTCAGCACTGACCTCGCTGCTTATGGCTTTGACTTCAACGTGCAGTTCAACTACTCTACAGGTGGAAAGATCTATGGCAACAACCTCCGCTATGATTTGCAGAGCGGTGCTTCCTTCTATGAGAACTTCACTAACTACGTCTACGACAACCGTTGGACTACCCCCGGTCAGATTACTGATGTGCCACGTCTTGATACGGATGGCTCTTATGCCAATAAGCACTCTTCTCGCTTCCTCATGGACGGCGATTATCTGAAGTTGCGCTCTATCACACTGGGTTATACGCTTCCTCGTACATTGACAAACCATATCGGCATAGATCGCGTACGCGTGTTCTTCGAGGGCGAGAATCTCCACACATGGGCTGCTAAAAACTATATTGGCTTCGACCCGTCAGGTATTGGTTCCAATGGTGTGCAGTGGTGGAACTATCCGCAAGCCCGCAGCTTCCTGTTCGGTATTCAAATCGGTTTATAACATTAAAAGAATAGATTCATGAAAATATCAAAAATATTTCTGTCGATGTCGCTTGCTGCCACTGTCTTGAGCAGTTGCAGTCTCGATACGCCGACATACGACTTTAAGAGCGAGGACGATGCCACTAAGACATTGACGGATATCCGTGCGCTCATGAATGGCTCATACAATGCTTTGGGCAACTATGAGTTCTTAGGCAACTATGGTCTCGCCCTTGGCGACTTCACCAGCGGCATGAGCACTGGTAGTTCTTCATCCGGCCATTTCTATGCTTATAGCGACTTCACGTTCAATGAAACAGGAAGTGAAATCGCTGACTTCTGGGGATATGGATATAAGGTAGCTTCCAACGCTACAACAGCCATCTCGAAGGCCAAGGCCATGCTCGCCAATGGTACGATAAAGGAGAGCGAGAAGACGACAGCCTATAGCTATATTGGCCAGTGCTATGCGCTGAAGGCTATGGCTTTCTATTATATGGTCAACTACTTTGGCCTGCCTTATTCCTCAGCCAATGCTTCTACTCCGGGTATCGTTGTCTATGACATGGATGTGCCTGCTGATAATCAGCATGTGGCCCGCGCTACTGTTGGTGAGACCTATGATCGCATTCAGAAGGACGTCGATTCCGCTTTCGTAAACTTGGATAAGGCAGGTAAAAAGGCTCCTACTTCTGCTTTTTACCTGGGCCGGGAAGGTGTCTATGCCCTTAAAGCAAATGTAGCACTCTCTATGGGTAAATATACTGAGGCCGAGGAGGCTGCTAAGAATGCACTCGCTATCAAGTACGGGTCAGCAGAAAAAGCCATCGAGACGCCATTGACGGCTGCCGCTTATACAGATATGTGGGGCCAGGTAACCGAGCAGACTGAGGATCTCTTCACTATCAAGAAATCGAGCGACGACAACCTGAGTGCCAACGCTCTCAATACATTGTATGGCTCTTACTATGCCACCATTCAGAGCAGTGCCCTCAAAAAGTTGGGTGCAAATGATATCCGTCGTCAGGTCTTGCACGAAAGTGATGGAGGTGGTACAACATCATCCAAGTTCGACGGTCAGGCTGACCAGGCTGTGAGCAATATTCCTATCTACCGCAAGTCAGAGATGACGCTTATCATCGCTGAGTGTGAGGCTCGCCAGGGCAATATCGAGGAGGCACAGAAGTACCTGTTCTATACAGCCCGTCGCAACCAGGACCTGAAGGAAAGCGATCTGCCGACAACGACAGACGGACTTCTCTCGTTTATTGCTGACGAGCGTGTACGCGAGTTCTTCCAGGAGGGCAAGCGATTCATTGATGCCCGCCGTATGGGACTTACCATCTCTGGCGATAATTTCTCAAACTGGGATATCCAGAAGTTTGTGTTCCCGATTCCTTCTAACGAAGTGAATTCCGGCTTCGGCGTTGAGCAGAATGCTAACTGGTCTGACAACCTCCCCAAGATGGACTAATAATAATTTGATTTTAACATAAATAGTTTCGCCGGGCAGAAGATAAGCTTCTGCCCGGCGATTTTGGTTATCTACAATAAAGCTACGCAAATCCACAAAAACATCGTCTGAAGACTCTACAAAAACAAGCAATACTTCGATAGAATGCAATTTTTAGTGCTGCAAACTTCGATAGAATGCAAATTTAAGGGCGGTAAACTTCGATAGAATGCAATTTTAAGGGTCCTAACTTCTATCCTTACGCCTTTATCTCCTCATACTTCCCAGGTCATATCCCTTTATCTGTATCACGATGGGGATGGAGCCGTGAGGCACTATAAATAGATAGAACGCTTGGCATTATACTGGCACAAATTATTTGTGGCGTCATAAAACAGGCGGAATGATGACGGCAGAAATTATTTGTGGGAGCATAGTTTAGGCTAAGCTAAAAATTTGAAAGTAATGTTTGTAGCCTTACGCCTTACAACCTTACACCTTACAATAAGCTACTTGAAGACATGGGAGGACAATATTATAGTAATACATTATTGATTATAGTATATATAATAATATTATAATATATATTATTTGTATAACAATATATTATCTATAGCATACATAATATTGTCCACGCATCTGAGTCTACGATAGTGGTCGTACTACCTTATTGTAAGGTGTAAGGTTGTAAGGTGTAAGTATAGCATTATTCCTTTATTTCCTCATACTTCACCAGGTCATATCCCTTTATCTGTATCACGATGGGGTGCAATGTGGAGCCGTGGAGCATAGACTGAAGTTTCTTGTCAGCGGCGTAGCCTTTAATCTGCTTTACGGCCTCCGTCCACTGCTTCTCGGCCTCTGCCTCAGTGGCGTCGGCCTTGAGATACTTCAACTCAAGGATGTAGCTGTGGGTCACCATCGGATAGGTGAGGTAGTTGGGCAGGAGGAAGAAGTCACAGTAGCCGTGGGCGAATTCCATCTCGGGAGCCACAAGATAGTAGTTGGTCAGCGTGAGGTAGGCGTTCATAAACCCTTGCAGGTTGCGTTCGCCCTCAATGAGCTGGCGCACGGCCGTGGTGTCATGGTAGGCTTTGCAGATAAACTCTATCAGTGGGCGCCAGTCACCGTCAAGAGCCGCACCATCATAGACACTACGCAATTCGGCAATGGGTAGTGCATTGATATTCTGGTATTCGTCCAACATGTATTGATAGTACTGAATACGGACATTGTTGTTAGGGATAATCAACTTCAGTGTCTCGCCGCGTACACCACCGATGGTCAGCATGCCATAATAGTAGAGCAGACTGACGAAATTATCATAGTCCATAATCCGCTCAGCGGGGAAATGGCTGACAAGAATACCTTGGATATAACCTTTCTCTGTGATCTCGTGGATGATGCGGAGACGGTTCTCTTCCATGTTGTCAATTTCTATGAGCCGCTTGAGCTTGCCGTAGTCTGTCATCGTGTTGGGATCAATCATTACCTTCGGTCGTTTGCCTGTATCGACGAGCTGGCTCATATAGTAGCATACCATGTCGCAGTTGAACATGCTGGGCTCAACGCCAAAGCTATCATCGGCGAAGCAGTAGTTGTCGTACCACGGCTTCATGTCGGCAATGATGTCGTCCTCAGTCTTGTCCTCACTGATGGCCCCTACCTCTTTATAATAGCGGACCATCTGCCTGACTTCCGCCTCCGAGAAGCCCAGCATCTGGTTGAAGCGAGCGTCGAGGCTCATGTTCAGGGCGATGTTGTAGCCACTGGTGAGGTCGTCGAGCGTAATGGGCGAGACGCCGAGCATGATGATGCGGTGGAACATCGGCTTGAAGAGCTTGAAAATGTCGCGATAAAAGCCTGTGCCATGGGTAAGTTCGTGATAAGCCTGCTGTCCCTTCACGTTGAGCACGTTATTGGTGAAGTTGTCGTACTCGTCGACGATGAGGTAGAGCTTATTTCCAGCCTTTTTTGCCTCCATCCTGACTATGTTGAGCTTGCTGGCAGCAGTTTTTTCGCGATGCACCCACTCGACGACGCGAGGACTATAGTAGTTCTTATAGTCATCAATGAAAGAGTCCATCACATTGCAGCAGTAGCTATTGAAGTTCTCGTATAAATTCTCCAAATCGCTGCCCACCAATGAGAAGTCAAGATGCAGTACTTGAAACTCACCTCGCTCTTTGGTTGGATGGTCGGCGACATACAGCCCCTTAAACAACTCTTGGAAGTTGTCCTTTTGATTGATGTCGTAATATGATTCCAGCATATCGAGGAACAGACTCTTGCCGAAACGGCGCGGCCGAACGAGGAAAAGAAAGTTACCCGCCCTCTCCATCTTCTCGAAGAACATGGTCTTGTCAACCAAATATTTATTCTCTTTTCGCACCTGCTCAAAGTCTGAGATGCCATAAGGAACAAGCTTGTAATCTGCGCTCATAGTGACTGCCTTTTGTTTCTATTTGCAAAGATAGTGAAAACGAGTGGAATATGAAAATAAAGCCTTAGCTTTATTTTCTATTTCCGAGTGCATCCTATCTTATCCAAAGATAGTGAAACAAAAACGAGAAAGTTTGGGGAATCTTTCTTAACTTTGCAGCGAGTTCTTAAAGAGCATACTACGCACTTATCCATCCAGACAGCAAATTCTATTTATCTATATTTATGAGAGAGAGTATATTCCTGTTCCTCGCCCTTCTCCTGACTATTGTTGCTCAGGGCCGGGAGCGCACAGCCGCAGAGATGCGGCAAATTGCCATGACGCAGTTGGGCCTGTCGGCTACAACGCGTGCCAGTTCGGCAGAATTGAAACGAATGTACACAGGCGAGAAGTTGAGCATCTACGGCACGGACAAGGCTTTTGTCGTAGTGAGCTCTGACACGCAGTTTACGCCGGTGTTAGGCTATTCCGACACATCCTTTGACAGCGACAACCTGCCTGCTAACTTCCGTTGGTGGCTGGCGCGTATCACGACGTCGATGAAGAACGGGTATGTGTCGAGCTATACGCCTACCCGGAGCACATCGAGCGGCTCCTACCTCTGTACAGCACTGTGGGGACAGGAGAGCCCTTACAACCAGAATTGCCCAGAGTCTTTTGGCCGCTTGGGATCCAACTTGTACACCGGCTGTGTGGCTACGGCGATGTCACAGATAATGTACTACTATAAATATCCTGTTACCGGCTCGGGCACAGACTGTACGTATACTGTTGTAAGGAGTTCTTCGAATAAAGGTACAACGCATTCGCGGAGCTTCAACAGTACCTACGACTGGTCGAACATGATAGACGACTACACCAGTCAGGGTACCACTGTACAGCAACAGGCTGTGGCCACCCTTATGTTCGATGCCGGCACTGCTGTGCACATGCAGTATACTTCCGATGGCAGTGGCGCCTATACCAATGATGCGGCTTCTGCCTTTGTGGAGAACTTTGGCTACGACTCTCTCTCCGTCAACTATCTTACGCGTCTTTATTACAGCGATGAGGAATGGATGGACATTATCGATAATGAGATTAGCAACGGGCGCCCCATCCTCTATTCCGGTGTCGACGCTACTACGTTAGGTGGCCACGCCTTCGTCTTTGACGGCATCGACGGCAAAGGCTACGTGCATATCAACTGGGGTTGGGATGGCGATGCCAACGGATTCTATGACATCGCCGACTTAGAGCCCAATGCCGAAATCCTCTCTTCATCCACCGACTATCACTTCAATCTCTACCAAGATATGGTCATTGGCCTGAAACCCCATGCTAATGCCGATGCTGAGGATCGTTATCACTCGCAATGGATTTCCGACAGCACTATCGCCTACACTTCACCGGCAAAAAACATCCTCTCCATAGAGCTCGCTGACATGTGGAATATGGATTACCAGACTTTTGAGGGAACAATCAGTGCCCTGTTTATCAATCAGAGCACAGGCGATACCACGACCTGCGAATTTTTTAACTCGAAAGATTATGGCAGTACGGAGTATAATTCTGGTTATACCCTGAGGAATAGTACTGACGGAACTGTGGAGCCTTTAGAATTCGACTTAAAGTCTGATTTAGGACTTCCGGCTGGCACCTATAAAGTCTGCCTTGCCTCCCAGTCTGAGAAGCAGAGTGAGCCGACTGTGCTCCGCATCCCTGGTGGCGAGAGCAGTGCCATCTTCACCTACGCCGAGGATGGCACGGTTACCTTTGGCGCTACCACCGGCATCTCTTCCACGAAGGCGGTGACTCCGGCGGTCAGCAGCGATGTGGTATGCGTCTACGACATCACCGGCAGGCTCGTCTATGTTTCGAAGGCTGCTTCCTTCCAGATGGACGATATTCCTGGGCAGGGCCTGTTCGTCATCCGACAGGGTGACAGCACGCAGAAAGTTATCAAGAAATAGCAGGCTTATCTCCTTCTGATAAGAAACCTTGCATTATGGAATGGGGAAATAAATCTTTGGCTTTATTTCCCCATTCCATTTCTTTTATCTATATTTGCACTTGAAAACAAGTTTAAAACTTTATGAGCATGAACCTTCAGCGCATCTTCTGCGGTGTAGCAGGCTTTAAGTCGGCCTTCATGGTGAGTCTTGCCATGGTCATCGCCACACCGCTGTTCTCACAGACGCCACGCGGCCACCGGCTGCCGAATATAGCCGTGGGTATCTACCATCACCATGACTCCATTTTGTGCTCACCGCTCAATATAGGACTTGTCAGCGAGGTAGACACGTTGCGTGGCTTCCAGTATGGGCTCTTCCTTGGTGCAGCCCGTGGCAAGGCCAATGGCTTCATGCTCTCCACCTTAGCCAACGCCACTCACTCCCTTCATGGCGTAGCTATAGGCGGCATTAGCAATATTGTCTTCACGCCAATGAATGGCTTCCAGCTCTCGCCGTTGACGAATATCGCTATGGGCGTGCGCCACGGATTCCAGCTCTCTACTATTGCCAACATCAGCTCCGATAAGATGCGGGGTGCACAAGCCAGCTTCTACAACTATGCCGACACGCTTCGCGGTACGCAGTTGGGCATCATCAATGTGGCCCTGAGACATCCCAAGGGTGTGCAGATTGGACTCTTCAACTATACCCGTGACCTTGAGGCGCGGAAGATAGGACTCGTCAACATCAACCCTCAGACGCGCATCGACATCATGCCTTATGTCGGTACCTCCACGCGTCTGAACCTCGCCCTGCGCTTCCGCAACAAGCATACTTATACGATGCTGGGCGTTGGCAGTCATTTCTTGGGTCTTGACGAAGACTTCTCCGGCGCGCTCTTCTATCGCATGGGCCGCTACCTGTCGATAGCTCCCCGCTGGACGTTGGGTGGCGATGTGGGCTTTGCCCATGTTGAGACCTTCCATAACAGTCAGCTGACACCGCGACGCATGTACTCCCTTCAGGCGCGTGTCACTGCCGACTATGCCATCAACGATAATGTCAGTGCCTTTGTGGCTGCCGGCTATGGCACCACACGGCACTATGGCTCACACACCAACTTCCGCTCACGCGCCCTCTTGGAGGCGGGCCTGGCTATCCGCTACCATACCAACCCCGACCATCAGCAGCAGTGGGAGGAGGAACGCCAGCGTGACCGGGAATATATGCTTGGCAAACTGGCTGAGACACCGCAGGACAGCCTCTACCGGTGGTACGATCCTTCTTATACCAAAAACCGGTGGCTTAGGGCTGCCGCACTGGCCACGGGCATCAATGTCTTTGTGCATTGCTTCGACCGATTTGTAATGAACGAGGACTTTGCGCAGGTGACCTTCAAGAGCATCGCCCACAACTGGCACCACGCCTTCGTGTGGGACAACGACCAGTTCTCGACCAACCTCTTTGCCCACCCCTATCATGGCAATCTCTATTTCAACTCTGCACGCAGCAACGGCCTCTCGTTCTGGCAAAGCGCGCCTTATGCCTTAGGTGGGTCGCTGATGTGGGAGTTCTGTGGCGAGGTGGAGCCGCCAGCCATCAATGATGTGCTGGCAACGACCTTCGGCGGTATCGCTATCGGTGAGGTCATGCACCACGTCTCGGCACTCATCCTCAACGATCGCTCCCGTGGCTTCCGCCGCTTCCTGCGTGAGGCCGGTGCTTTTGTCGTCAACCCTATGCAGGGCTTGACACGTGTCATCGACGGCGATGCGTGGACAGTGCGCGACAGCGACTACCTCTACCATGACTTTCTGCGCATCCCTGTGGAGTTCACGATGAGCGTTGGTGACAGATACCTTGCCGATGAGAATGGCATCTTCCGAGGCGAGCACCAGCCTTACCTGACGTTCAACCTCGTCTATGGCGATGCCTACGACAGAGAGACCACAAAGCCATACGAATATTTCACATTGAACTTCAGTGCCGGCTTCACTGGCAACCAACCGCTCATCAACAACCTGCACCTCTTGGGAAAGTTGTGGAGCAGCACTATCTATGACGGTAAGCAAGGTAAGACAATTGTGGGTCTGTTCCAGCATTTCAACTATTACGATTCCAAGCCTGTCAAGGACGGAACCAACCGCACGCCCTACCGCATCTCTGAGGCCGCTTCGTTTGGCCCGGGTATGATGTGGCAGTTCCCGGAAGTCGGAAACCTGAAACGGTTTGAGCAGAGCATCTTCGCTGACCTCATCCTCCTAGGTGGTACAAAGAGCGACTACTATAATGTCATCGACCGCGACTACAACATGGGCTCGGGCTTCAGCGTGAAGTCGAAGACGCAGATGATCTTCCCACGTTTGGGCTTCTTCTCTCTGCTCGTAGACTATTATCATATCTACACTTGGAAAGGCTACGAGGGGAAGGATCTTGAGCATACCGACCCGCTGTATCTTAATGCGCAGGGCGACAAGAGCGATGCGCAGCTGTTAGTCTTCCGCCCGATGTTCGTCTTCCAGCTGAAGAACGATATCGGTATTGAGTGGCAAGGTGCTTACTATGGCCGCTATACACATTATAAGTATCATCCAAATGTGCGTGCCCATACCTTTGAGATGCGCTTGGGCCTTTTGTACCGGTTCTGATAAACAATAAAAGCGTGGCCGCAGCCACGCTTTTATTGTAAGTATATCTCAAGGAAAAAATTACAGCAGCTCAGGCAGCTCAAAGAGCTTTATGCCGTTGCTGCCCTTAACGAGAATGCAACGGCCTTTAGGTTTGTCGGCCTTGATGGCAGCCTTGACTTCTTCCACATCTTTAAACTTCCGGTAGTCGCTCTGTGTCTTCATAAACTCCTCGCCGACGAGCCACACTTCTGTGAAGCCTTTGGCCTTTAGGGTGTCGACGACTTTCTGATGCTCCTCCTGGCTGACTTCGCCCAACTCTCTCATGTCGCCGATGATGACCATCTTCGGCTGCGGCATGTCGAGGCTCTCAAAACTGTCGAGCGCAGCAGCCATGCTTGTTGGATTGGCATTGTAGGCATCTACGACAAGGACGTTGTCGGCGGTTTTGACAAGCTCAGAGCGGTTGTTCGTGGGCTGGTAGTGCTCCAAGGCATGGTTGATTTGCTCAGGCGAGACACCGAAATGCAGTCCTACAGCCACAGCTGCCAGCATATTGTCAACGTTGTAGGCACCGATGAGATGGCTCTTGACGCTGTAGACATTCGGTTTGCCGCTCTCCTGCCATTCTATGGAGATGAACGGGTCAGCAGCCGTCACCCGGCCCTGTACGTTGGCATCGTCTTCGCTGCCATAGCTGATGATGCGGTCGAGCTCACGCTCGCGTGCCATGTCTACGAGGTGCGGATTGCCGGTGTTGAGGAATACGAGGCCGTCATGGGCCTTGAGGAAGTCATAAAGCTCGCCTTTTGTCCTCATCACGCCCTCGAAGGAGCCGAAACCCTGCAGGTGGGCGCGTCCCACATTCGTGATGAGACCAGCCGTCGGCTCTACATATTCCACAAGCTTCTTGATGTCACCGGGATGCGAGGCTCCCATCTCCACGACAGCCATCTCGTCGTCGGCAGTGAGTCGCAGCAGCGTCTTGGGCACACCAACATCGTTGTTGAAGTTGCCTTCGGTATGCATGATGCGGTATTTCTCGGCCAGGACCGCGGAGACGAGCTCCTTCGTCGTCGTCTTGCCGTTGGTGCCGGTGATGCCGACAACAGGGATATTGAACTGCCGGCGGTGCTCGCGTGCCAGCTCTTTGAAGGTCGTCAGACAGTCGTCAACGAGGATGAGACGGCTGTCTGTGGCGTCGTAGTATTCTTTCTCATCGATGACGGCGTAGCTACAACCTTTCTCCAAGGCTGACTTGGCAAACTTGTTGCCGTCAAAGGACGCACCTTTCAGTGCGATGAAGATGCTGCCCGCGGGGCAGTCACGGCTGTCAGTGGTCACCTGTGGGTGCTGGCGGTAAAGTTCATATAATTTCTTGATGTCCATGTTAACTGACGTTTGTTTCGGCAAAGATACTGCATTTTGTGCAGGTGGCAAACGAAAAGCGTGATTTCTTTGCTTCGAAAAATGTTTCTCTATGGATTGATGGTCTGCCGCTATGCCCATAGCCAGCTTCTCCGCTGCGCCTATATCGACACAAGCGAGTTTACTTTTACCGTAGTGAACGGATGGTGTAAGAACTTATATGTCAGTGTGATAAGAATGAGAATACGCTTGAATGTGTTTACTTTGATAATACCGGTTGCTCCTACCAGCCTAAATACTTCCTAACTTTGCAACGCATTTCCACGAGAAAGGCGTCAACACTTTGAATCGATAATATTTACAAGACAAAAATCATAATGAACAACAAATCTCTACTTCTCTTCTGTGCTGCTATGGTGGCTTCTGGTGCCATGAGTGCTCAGACTTCCAAGCGGGACACTCTCAGTGTTTCGGCTTCCAAGGGTGACAACCGCAATGTCATGCTCAATGCAGCAGACTCTTATAAGCCGCGCGAGATACAGATAGGTCTGCCTTCCGAGGACGTCAACGTCTATGAGAATGGTCTCCCCGCCGTCTACTCCTCCAGTGTTCATAAGCTGTCCGCTCACTGGCGCAATGATGCCAGCCTGAAAGGCACCTCTCTGATGTCGCCTTCCGAGTCGGCCATTGCCACGGGTAACATCGCCTATGCTGTTAACGCAGAGAGCCAGCTCGGCATCAGCGACAAGGCTTTCAATGGTGTCGTCAACTGGCATGGCAACCACTATGGCCTCAACACCTTTGATATCAACCTCAACGGCCGTCTGGCAAGAAACTGGTATTGGACTGCCAGCATGTATCAGAACTTCGATCCCGGTACGCAGAAGCAGCGCTACACCGATTTCGCCGACCGTACCCAGATATTCCATGCCGGCATCACCCATACTTTCAATGACGGACGCGGCAAGGCTACCCTCCTTTACAAATACAGCTACAGCAAGAATCCCGGCAACTTCAACAACCAGGGACCTTTCGTCTACAATGGTGACGGTTCCGTAGACGAGTTCCAAGGCTTCAAGCTCGGTCGCTATTCCTATGTCCCCAACGGTGGTCACCTTACTTATTATGATGTCATGAATGGTAAGGCCAGCTCATGGGATTTTGAGCAGGGTATGGACAACCACGCCAACGAAGTGGCCTTCCTCTTCGAGAACACTTTCAACAACGGTTGGAAATGGAACCTCAATGCCAAGTATATGGATGCTCCCCGCGCCAATTATGTCGACTTTGGCGGCTCTACCATCTCTAATGTCGAGAATGGCGTTCTTGGCAATTACCTCCTCACTACCGACGCCCAGGGCCAGAATCCTTATAACGGTTATGTAGAGGGTCGTCGCACATGGCTTCATTTCGGTAAGGTGCGCTCGTTTATGCTTACCAATGAGCTCACCAAGCAATTAGGCAATCACGCACTGCGCATCGGTCTCAACGAATGGTACTATCACCTCAACTACCATTCCTCCTCCTTCCAGTGGTATGCCAGTGCCGATGAGTATCCCACCATTCTCTATGGTAACTACTACAATCCCTTCACCAATACCACTTCCCGCTCGCAGACTTATGACTTCAACGAGCTCAGCCCGGAGTATACGAAAGGCTCAGAGAATAAGTTGGCTATCTATGCCACCGACACCTGGCAGGTCACGCCTAAGTTCAAGCTTCTCTATGGAGGCCGCCTTGAGTACTATCGCATGTCTGCCGACCAGATCTCCACGCCTCGCTACAATGGCTTCTATATCGGTGGAGTCAATGCTGACGGTGTTACCATCCAGCCTGCCAAGGTCACGAAGGACAAGCTCAACTATGCAGCCACTCTTCAGGGACAGTATGCGCTGACCAATAAGTTCGGCTTCCTTGCCGACGCTACCGTTGCTACGCGCTTCCCACGCATCAGTGACTATGCCGGCACAGGTCCTACCGAGGAGCAGTACAAACGCGTCACCATTCCACTTATCCGTGGCGGTATCTACTTCAAGAACAACTGGATAGATCTGACGTCTATGGTCTCCTACATCTCCAAGTCGAATAACATCGACCAGCAGAACCTCACTAATCCCGGCACCTCCGAGTCAAAGACGGTGCTCCTTATCTATAACATCCACACCTTGGGCTGGACGACCTCAGCAGAGATAGATCCTTTCAAGGGTTTCCATCTCCACGCCCTCTTTACCTGGCAGAAGCCGCAGTACAGCAACTATAGCGCCAGCGTGACCTTCAACAATGGCAACACCATGAGTGTCAATGCTGACAAGATGATAGTCAAGGAGATTCCGCAGATTCTCATCGAGTTCGACCCCAGCTATCAGATTACCAAGGACGTGCGCGCCTGGATGAGCTTCCGTTACTTCGGCAAGACTTACGCCAACCTCCAGGAGGCTTTCTACTTCAATGGCCACTGGGAGACGTTCGGCGGCATCAACTGGCAGGTCAACAAGCACCTCTCTCTCGGGGCTGACGTCGTTAACATCTTCAATGTCTCCGGCGCCAAGGGTACCATCAATGGAACAGAGCTCGTCACCAAGGAAGACGCGAAGAAGTATGCCGGCTACATCATGAGCGGCAGCTACCTCCGTCCGTTCACTGTAGAGTTCTCTGCATCACTGAAATTCTAAACCACCTAATATCCTTCAACAATGAAAAAGCTTTTCACGTTGCTCACATTGTTCCTTGCTGTCTTGGGAGTTCAGGCAGCAGGCAAACAGAACATCCGCATCAGCACCAATAACATAGACCTCGTGCTCCAGGTCGCCGAGAACAATCGCCTCTATCAGGTCTACTTCGGTGAGAAGATTTCCTCTGACGCCAGTTTCGGCCATTTCGACTGGAAGATCAAGCCGGGCTCCGATGGCTGTTATGGCATCCGTGGCCGCGAGGCCTACCCCGGCTCCGGCTGTGAGGACTCTTTTGAGCCAGCCTTGGCCATCACGCATGCCGACGGCAACCTCACCACCTATTTATATTATAAGGGTCACGAGCAGAAAGCCGTCAAGGGTGGCACAGAGACCATCATCCGTCTCGCTGACGACAAGTATGCCGACGAGGTCACGCTCCACTATGTGGCCTATAACAAGGAGAATGTCATCAAGACTTGGAGTGAGATTCGTCACAACGAGAAGAAGGCTATCACCCTCTGGCGCTATGCCAGTGGCATGTTCTACTTCAACGCTGACAAATACTTCCTCACCAACTACCATAGCGACTGGGCGCGCGAAGGCCAGCCTGCCACACAGCAGTTGCAGTTTGGCAAGAAGATTATCGACACCAAGTTAGGTTCCCGCGCCGCCGAGCAGAGTGAGCCTTTCTTCGAGTTGGGTATCGATGCACCTGCCAAGGAGAACGAGGGCAAGGTGATGCTCGGCACCATAGGTTGGACCGGCAACTTCAGCTGCACCTTCGAGGTTGATAATGTCGGCTGTCTGCGTGTCATCCCCGGCATCAATCCCTATGCTTCCGACTATGTGCTCAAAGCCGGCGAGACCTTCACGACACCGGAGTTTGTCTTCACCCTCAGCACTAATGGCACGTCCCAAGCTTCACGCAACCTCCATGACTGGGCACGCCGCTATCAGCTCTGGAATGGCGAGGGCACACGTATGACCCTGCTCAACAACTGGGAGAATACAGGCTTCGACTTCAACCAGGAGTCTTTGGCTCAGCTGATGAAAGATGCTAAGGACCTTGGCGTAGAGATGTTCCTCCTCGACGACGGCTGGTTCGGCAACAAATATCCCCGTAAGGACGACCACGCCGGTCTCGGTGACTGGGAGGCTACGAAGTCTAAACTCCCTGGAGGCATTCCCGCGCTCGTGAAATCGGCACAGGAAGCCAGTGTGAAGTTCGGCCTGTGGATAGAGCCCGAGATGGTCAACCCCAAGAGTGAGCTCTATGAGAAGCATAAGAACTGGGTCATCGAACAGCCCAACCGCCAGACCTACTATTATCGCAACCAGCTCGTCCTCGACCTCTCCAACCCCGAGGTGCAGGACTATGTCTTCGGCGTCGTAGACAGGCTGATGAAAGAGAATCCCAACATTGCTTACTTCAAGTGGGACTGCAACTCGCCTATCACCAACATCTACTCTCCTTATGAGAAGGCACAGCAGGGCAATATGTACATCGACCATGTCCGTGGACTGTATAAGATTCTTGACCGCATCCATGCCAAATATCCTAAGCTGGAGATGATGCTCTGCTCGGGTGGTGGTGCCCGTTGCGACTATACCGCGCTGAAATACTTCGGTGAGCTGTGGCCCAGTGACGACACCGACCCCTTCGAGCGCCTCTATATCCAGTGGTCTATGTCGAAGTTCTTCCCTGTGAAGGCGCTTGCTGCCCACGTCACCAACTGGAATAAAAACACATCTGTCAAGTTCCGCACCGATGTGGCGTCCATGTGCAAACTCGGCTTCGACATCGACCTCAAGACCATGAGCAAGGCCGACTACGCCTACACCCAGGGTGCCGTTGCCAACTGGCGTCGTCTGCAGGATGTCATCCTCAATGGCGAGCTCTATCGCCTCGTCTCACCTTATGAGAGCAACCATGCCGCTGTCAACTACGTGTCACAGGATAAGGGTAAGAGCGTTGTTTTCGCCTATGACCTCCATCCCCGCTACCAGGAGCCGGTGCGCAACGTCAGACTGCAAGGTCTTGACGCCAACAGAATGTACACGGTGAAGGAAATCAATCTCATGCCCGACACCAAGTCAGCACTCGACTGCGACGGACAGCAGTATTCCGGTGACTTCCTGATGAAGGTGGGTCTGAACATTCTCAGTCCCAACACCGCTACGAGTCACGTCCTCGAACTTACAGCTGAGTAAGACACAGCTTTAATTTTCATACTATCCTCCGCGACGACTGTCAGTTTTGCTACTGGCAGTCGTCGTTGTCTTTAGTGGTCTCATCGGGGCGGTGCGCAGGTTAGATAGGAAAAACTGCATGTCTGTGGCTTACGATTCGTTTTTCTTTACGGCTGGAATCAAACATATTTTGTAACTTTGTGGCTAAATCCACCAGTCTATGAAGAAAGTATTACTTTTCCTTCTTGTCTTTCTGCCGCTCTCGGTCTTTGCCGAAGATGGTCTTCTCCAAAGTCTTGACAGCGTCTTGGCCCAGCGCCGCCATTATATGGACATCAAGGAATCCCGCATACGCCATCTCACTTGGCAGATGAGGAGCCGCGACGACCGGCGGCGTCTTGCTGTTGCCGGAAAGCTCTTCTGGGAGTATTACACCTATCGCTTCGATTCCGCCATGCATTATGCCCGTCAGGAGGCAGCCATCGCCCATAGCCTTGACGATGTCTCTGCCGGGTGCATTGCCCGGTCGCATCTCGCATTGGTCTATGCCCTCGGTGGTTATTATAGTCAGGCAGAGGCGTTGCTGAAGGACATCAAGGTTGACCCCAACGACCCTAAAGCGGCTTACAGTTATTATATCACCGGTTATTGGATTTACAACTATTGGAGCGGCTACTGCAGCGACAAGATTTTCAGTCCGCAGTATGACAAGCTGAAGGTTGCTTACCTTAAGCAAGCCATCGCCAGCTATCCTTATCAGAAATCGGCTGAATACTACTATCTCCTTGGCGAGTATGCTTATTATGGCCGTCATGACCGGCGTGGGTCCAACCGCTATTATGCCAAAGCCGTAAGCCTCTCGCCAGTCAACAGCCGGACCTACGCCTCCTCCACCTATTGTCTTGCCCGCAACAGCCGGGAAGAAGGGCGCATCGCCGACTTCGAGAAGTGGATTGTCCGTTCCGCCATCTCCGACCAGGTGAACCCGCTCAAGGAGAACCTCGCCTTACAGGAGTTGGCGATGTATCTCTTCAACAAGGACAAGAACAATGCTGAGCGGTCTACACATTATCTATATTACTCCATGGAGGATGCCAAGTTTTATCACAACCGTCTCCGTATCCTTGAAATCTCGCGTCGTCTGCCTGGCATCGTCGCCGTCTACCAGCAGCAGATCAATGCCAAGCGGCGGTCGGTGACCTCGCTGAGTATGGCCTTGGGCATGGTGGTCCTCATTCTCATCGTGGGTCTTGTCTATATTCTCAAGCAGACGGGCCGCTATTTCCGTCGTGGAGAGATGATAGACCGACAGAATAAGGAACTGGAGCAGCTCAACGAGCGCTTGCGCAAGACCGATGCCACACGGGGCAAGTATATGCGTCTCTTCATGGACCTCTGTGCGGTCTACATCGGTAAGATGACCGACTATCGCAAACTGGTCATGCGCAAGGTTAAGGCGCATCAGACCGACGACCTGCTCAAGTCGGCCACTTCGACGAAGCTCACCGAGCAAGAGGCGGCACAGTTCTATACGCAGTTCGACAGGGCTTTCATAGAGCTCTATCCCACTTTCGTCGAGGATTTCAATGCACTTCTGCGTCCTGACAGCCAGATACCTTTGACGCGCGATGGCAGCCTCACCACAGAGATGCGCATCTACGCCCTTGTGCGCTTGGGGGTTAACGAGAGTGTGGAGATAGCCACGTTGCTCTTCTTCTCTCCCCAGACCATCTACAACTACCGTACGGCTGTGCGCAAGCGTGCTATCCATCCCGAGACTTTTGAGGACGACGTGAAGAAACTAAGATGAGGACTTCCTATGGGGGAATGTCTCAAAGCGCCATCACACACAAAACCCTGGCAACGGCATAGCCATTACCAGGGTTTTGCATATTTTTGTCTTCTTATTAGAACTGGTTCTCTACGATATCCGTGAGGACGTCTTTGATGTCGAGACCAGCGGCGCGCACCTGCTGCGGGATGAAGCTGGTGGCTGTCATGCCCGGCGTGGTGTTGATTTCCAGCATATTGACCTTGTCATTGCCGTCGGCGTCCTTGGTGATGATGTAGTCGATACGGATAATGCCGTTGGCGTGGAGGATGTCGTAGATGCGGCTTGTCTCAGCAGCAACAGCCTTTGCCGTTTCAGGACTCAGACGTGCGGGGGTAATCTCCTGGACCTTGCCATTGTACTTGGCGTCGTAGTCGAAGAACTCATCCTGTGTGACGACCTCGGTAGCAGGCAGCACCACGCTCTTGTCCTTGGTCTTGTAGATGCCCTGCGAGATCTCCGTACCCTTGAGGTAGCTCTCCACCATGGCCTCGTTGCTCTCCATGAAAGCCACGCGGAGGGCGGGAGCGAGCTGGTCGGCGTTCTTCACCTTGCTCACGCCGAAGCTGGAGCCGTCAGCGGCAGGCTTGACGAAGCAGGGCATGCCTAAGCGCTTCTCGATGGCCTCGGCATCGTAGTCCTCGCCACGGCGCAGCAGAATGCTGTCGGCGACATTGACGCCGAAGCCGCGGAGGTAGTTGTTCAAGACATACTTGTCGAAGGTCATAGCCTCGACAAGAACGCCGGAAGTGGAGTAGGGGAGGTGGATGAGGTCGAAGTATCCCTGCATCATACCGTTCTCACCCGGCTGGCCGTGGATGGTGATATAGGCATAGTCGAAGACCACGGCTTTGCCGTCCTTGCCGATGAAGGAGAAGTCGGCCTTGTCGATGGGGGCCACACTGCCGTCCTCGAAGCTGACGTGCCAGTTGGTGCCTTTGATGTCGACGATATAGATATTATAACGCTCCTTGTCGAAGAAGGAGTAGAGTCCTTGTGCTGAGCGCAGCGAGACGTCGTGCTCGGAGGAGTCACCACCGCAGACGATGGCGATGTTTCTTTTTAAGTCTTTCATGGTACTTAAAATTTTCTATGCTTTTATGTTAGTTCTATGCTTTGTTACCGATGTAGTTTCTCCACTTCTCTATCAGCGCCCTGAAGTCGTCGGGCCATTGTGAGTCGAAGTCCATCTGCTTGCCGGTACGTGGATGTACAAAACCGAGGGTCTTGGCGTGCAAGGCCTGACGTGGGCACAGCTTCATGCAGTTGGCGATGAAAGCCTTGTAGGTGGAGCTTCGCTGTCCGCGCAGTATCTCCATGCCGCCATACCGCTCGTCGGCGAAGAGCGGATGTCCTATCTCCTTCATGTGCGCCCTTATCTGGTGGGTTCGTCCGGTTTCTAAGACACACTCCACGAGAGTGGTATATCCGAAACGTTCCAGAACGCGCCAGTGGGTCACGGCGGGCTTGCCGATACCGGAGTCGGGCGGGAAGACCTTCATGCGCAGTCTGTCACTCGGGTCACGACCGATGTTACCCTCTATGCGTCCCTCGTCCTCGGTGAAGTTTCCCCAGACGAGGGCGTTGTAGGCGCGGTGTGTCGTCTTGTGGAAGAACTGCTTGCCGAGTGATGTCTTGGCATCGGCGGTCTTGGCCACGACGAGGAGCCCGCTGGTATCTTTGTCGATACGGTGGACGAGGCCCACGGCGGGGTCGTTGGCGTCGAAGCTCTTCAGGTCGCGCAGGTGCCAGGCCACGGCGTTGATGAGTGTGCCGTTGAAGTTGCCAGCACCGGGATGGACCACCATGCCCGCGGGCTTGTTGACCACGAGGACGTCGTCGTCCTCATAGACAATGTCGAGGGGAATGTCCTCGGCATGGATGGTGGTGTCGTGCTTGGGCCTGTCAAGGACGAGGGTGATGATGTCGCCGGGTCTGACCTTGTAGTTGCTCTTCACGGCCTTGTCGTTGACACGTATGCAGCCGGCTTCCGCTGCCGTCTGTATGCGGTTGCGGCTGGAGTGCTGCATGTGCTCGGCTAAGAACTTGTCGATGCGCACCGGTGCCTGTCCCGTGTCCACGGTCATGCGCCAGTGCTCGTATTCGCCACCGTCGCCGACTTCGTTAGCTGCCGGACTGTCCATGATGTCCAGGTCCTCAATATCTTCTATATCTTCGATAGCCATTATCTTTCCGTAGGTGTTTCGGCCGGCGAGGGCGTTGTCTCCTCTGTCGGCGGTGCTGTCACTTCCTCAAACTCGTCAACGTCTCCGTTGCTCTGGTCGTCCTCCTCGAAAGAGGGGTCCACATAGTCCACGGAGTCGCTGGCGTCGCGCATGCCGTTGCCAACCTGAATGATAAGCTTGGCGTCGACGGGAATCCTGTCGCCGTAGGCCACATGGCGCCCGTTGACGGTAATGCCGTAGACCCAGTCCTTCTCGCCTGACACAAACTGTGGCGGCCCGAGCTTGAAGCCCATGGCCTTGAGGCGTGCCATGGCCTCGCGGAGCGAGCAGTTGTCGATGACGTCGGGCAGGGTGATGGTCGGCGTCTGGGTAGCGTTGATGGTGACGTAGATGGTATGTCCGGACTTCACATGCTCGCCCGGGGCGGGAAACTGCTCAAGGATGGCGCCCGGCGGCAGCGTCTTGATATATCCCGTGTCGCTCACGACGATGTCCAGCCCTAAGACGTCGAGGATATGCTCGGCATCATCGTAGTTCTTATGTACGATGTTGGGAATGGTTATCGACTCGCCGTGATGGGTGTAGATGTCAATGGCAAACTTGCAACCTATAGCCAGGGCGATGATGACACCGACCATGGCGGCAAGGTTGCCCCACAGCATCTTACTTTTGAACTTTCCTATGAACTCAGAAATTGTCATTGACACTTATTTTCCGCAAAGTTAATGGAAAATAGCTTGAAAGCAAAATGAAATTGGCTTTTTGTTGCTTAGGCAGCAAATATTATAACGCAAAAGACAGCCAAGGTGACACCTTGACTGTCTTTTGTCGTGCTGACGCCAGTAGCGTAGCGCTTACTTTCCGTGGTTCTCGTCAGAAACGGTCAGCTTCTTGCGGCCATGGGCACGACGGGAAGCCAATACACGACGGCCATTCTTTGTGGCCATTCTCTCACGGAAGCCATGCTTGTTCACACGGCGACGGTTGTGCGGCTGAAATGTTCTTTTCATTGTCTTATTCTTGTTTTATTTTATTATTTCTATGTGCTAAAGAGGGCATACTAAGCCTTACGGACTGCAAAATTACTCATAAAATTCGAACTGACAAAGAATTATGCTATTTTTCGCAAGCATATTAATGTTTTTTTCTGAAATTGTAGTAACTTTGCACGCGTATTTTGAGACTTGGCACGAGCAAGTTCAAGAACTCAGAAAAAAGAATAAACATTATACTACACAATGATTAACTCACAGGAAATTAAAAAAGGTACCTGCATCCGTATGGACGGTGGTATCTGGAAATGTATTTGGTTTGAGCACCGTAAGCCAGGCAAGGGCAACACAGTGATGAACACCAAGCTGAAGAATGTTGCCGACGGTCGTGTGCTGGACCGCACTTTCCAGGTTGGCTTCAAGCTTGACGACGTCCGCGTGGAGCATCGTCCTTATCAGTATCTCTATGAGGACAGCACGGGCTGCATCTTCATGAACCAGGAAACTTTCGAGCAGTTCCCCATCAACCGCGACCTTATCACTGGCGGTGAGTTCATGAAGGAAGGCGACATCGTTGACGTGCAGATCTCTGCCGACGACGGCGCTATCCTCTCTGCTGAGATGCCTCCTAAGACCAACCTCCAGGTCACTCACTCTGAGCCCGGCGTAAAGGGTAACACAGCTACCAACGCTACTAAGCCCGCTACACTGGAGACAGGTGCTGAGGTGCGTGTGCCCCTCTTCATCAACGAGGGCGATGTCATCACTATCAATACTGAGGATGGCAGCTATGTAGGCCGCGTCACTGAGAAGAAGTAAATCACACTAAGAAAGGTAAAAGGCTTTGGCCGACATAACGTCTGCCGCCTTTTACCTTTTTCTTTTTATTATTCATCCCACCCCTTTTACCTTATACCTTCCGCTATGCGATTTTCTGTCATTGTTCCTGTTTACAACCGTCCCGATGAGGTCGATGAGCTCCTCGACAGCCTCACGCGCCAGACTCTCTCCGATTTTGAGGTCATCATTGTAGAAGATGGCTCGGCGACGCCGTGCAAGGATGTCTGTGATAAATATCAAGGGAATCTTGACATCAAATATTTCCTCAAGGCCAACAGCGGTCCGGGACAGAGCCGCAACTATGGCGTGGAGCGGGCCTCCGGCGACTATGTCCTTATTCTTGACAGCGATGTCGTGGTGCCCGAAGGCTATCTTGCAGCCGTTGACGAGGAACTCCTGCGTGAGCCTTGTGAGGCTTTCGGCGGTCCTGACAGAGCTGCCGACACGTTTACGCCGACTCAGAAAGCTATCTCCTATTCCATGACGAGCTTCTTCACCACAGGCGGTATCCGTGGTGGCAAGAAAAAGCTCGACAAGTTCTATCCCCGCTCTTTTAACATGGGCGTCCGTCGCGATGTCTACAACAAACTCGGCGGCTTCTCCCAAATGCGTTTTGGCGAGGACATCGACTTCTCCATCCGTATCTTCAAAGCCGGCTGCCGCTGCCGTCTCTTTCCCGGTGCTTGGGTCTATCACAAGCGCCGCACCGACTTCCGTAAGTTCTGGCGGCAGGTCTTCAACAGCGGCATTGCGCGCATCAATCTCTACAAGAAATATCCCGAGAGCCTGAAGCTCGTTCATCTGCTGCCCATGGTCTTCACCGTAGGTGTGCTGTTTCTGTTGCTTGTCTTCGTAGCGGGTTTGGCACACATTATTTATTATAGCAGCCAGGGTGATGCCTTCCAGGAGCGCGTCGGCTGTTGGATATGCACCATCAGTCTGTTGCCGTTAGTCCTCTACTCCTTGCTCATCTTCCTCGATGCGTCCATCACCAATCACAGTGTACGTATCGGTATTTTGTCTATCCGTGCCGCTTTCACCCAGCTCATGGGCTATGGCTGTGGCTTCATCAAGGCGTGGTGGCAGCGCTGCGTGAGGGGCAAGCGAGAGTTCGAGGCTTATAAGAAGAATTTTTATAAATAGTGAAGTTCTGAGAGAAGTCCGGAAGAACTGGAAGAAGTCCGGAAGTACAGAAGTCCGGAAGTCCAGTCATATGTCTGGTAGTACAGAAGACCGATAGTTCTGAAGATTAGCCAGAAGTCCCGAAGTACAGTCATAAACTTGGTAATACCGGATAATGGTATACTTAGTCATATGACTGTACTTCGGGACTTCTGTACTTCAGGACTTCTTACTGTACTTCTGTATTTCGGGGCTTCTTACTGTACTTCTGTACTTTCTCCGTATCGCAGGCATATGCCACGGATGTCGTTGGCATATGCCGTGGATGTCGTTGGCATATGCCACAGATATCGATGGCATATGCCGGGGAATATATCCCCCATGCGGTGTTCAGAACAACTTGTCGATGTCGACTGACATGCCGACCATGAAATTGGTGCCGTCGACGATGGGACTGTTGAGATAATAGTATTTTGGACGATAGTTGAGCAGGTTGTCAACAGCCAAGGTCAGCTTCATAAACTCTCCAATACCCATTTGCGCCGACAGCTTCCAGAGCGTATAGGCAGGATAGTGCACCGTGATGGTGCCTTCTTTTACATTATAATAGTTTTTGAATTCCTCATTGTCAATGCCAGACAGGAATCTTCCGTCTATCGCCACCATTCCATCTAAGTGAGACGTGAACCGGTGGGTCCAGTCGGTGTGCATGGTGATGGAATGTTTGCGCGACGGCAGATAGGGTGTTGCCAGCTGCTCACCATCCTTGTGTCCGGCCTCCTCATTGACAAAGGAGTAGGACAGGCGTGCGCTGATGCCGCAACTCCACTGCGCACGCGCTGAGGCCTCGGCACCGGCCACATACATGCGGTCGATATTGACATAAGGCAGACGAGGCGCAACGTCAGTGGGGCTGGCATAATAAGGATTTCCCGATGTTATCTTGTGTGACACGTCGTTGCAGTAGCCTGCAATCATAATACCATAGTTTCCCTTGACATATTCCACGCTGAGGTTGTAGTTCTGGCTCACTTCCGGTTTGAGCAGTGGGTTGCCCGTAATGGTCCAGATGCCTAACATGTCGAAATCATAGTATTTCTCTTTCAGTGTGGGCGCCCGGAACCCCATGCTATAGCCAAAACGAACGTTGAGGTGGTCGAGAGGCGTGTGACGTATGCTGAGCTTTGGCGTTACGCGCTGCAGGTGATGGTCGGAGAAGTAGTCGTAGCGCAGGGCCCCGACAAACTCCCACCGGCTGTTCAGCTTCCAGTCGAACTGTGCGAAAGCGTCAGCACTCTGCTGGCGGTGTGAGCCTGCAAGCTTGGTATTATTCAGATAGTCGTAGAGATAATCGGCTCCGGCTGTCAATACATTGTCGCCGAAAGTGTGGTTGTAGAGCAGCCGGACGCTGTTCTGCACGTTGGAGTAGTTGCGGGTGTCTAACTTGCGGTCCCTCAGCCACGTCGACTTGTCATATTGGTCGAAGCTGTATGAGCCTTCCAGGATGTCGTTGCTGGAGATTGTCCACTGCGCTTTGGCTCCGGCGTTGAAGTCTCGGTATCGTTCGGGTGAAGCAACGCTGCGCTCCACTTGTCGGATGAAGTATCCGCCGCGGCCTGTCACCTTCAGTTTGTCGATGGGGCGCCACGAAGCCTTGTCGGCAAAGTTCCAGGTCTTATCGCCGAAGATGGTGGTGATGGTGCGAGCTATGGCGCCCTCGTCGCTATGCACGTCGTAGTTGTCTTGTGCCGTGCGGTTGATGTTGAGGCTGTTGGACCATCTGTTACCGGCGTTCTGCAGAGCCAGTCCATAGCGCTGCTCCCCATGCTTGGCCCATCGTGCATCGACGGTGGCGCTCAGCTTCTTTGTGGCTTCCTTAGTGATGATATTGATGACGCCACCGTTGGCATTGCTGCCATAGAGTGCAGAGGCGGCTCCTTTGACAATCTCAATATGGTCGACGTTGGCCATGGACAGACGGGTGAAGTCGACATCGTCCATGGTCTCTCCGGCCAGTCGCTCGCCGTCGACGAGGATGAGGATACTCTGCCCGCCAAAACCGGAGAAGTTGAGGTGCACCATCTGGTTTTGTGCGAAAGAGAACTCCACGCCCGGCATCATCTGTTGCAGGAGGTCTTTGAGATTTGTGGCGTCGGCCTTCACAATATCAGCATGGCTGATGACCTGTGTCAGCACCGGCGTCTCCAACAGCAGCTTGGGCGAGCGGGTGCCTGTGACAACAACCTGTTGTATCTCATCGCCGTAGATGAGAGAGTCTTTAGGCTCTGCGGCTGAGACACCGGCTGGCAGCGCGGTGAGGAAGAGAACTGTGAATAGGTGAGAATGGCTCATGGTGCTAACTTTTTGTAGTTGATGGTCAAATAGCATGTGGTGCCCAGGTCGTTCATATAGCTTTGCAACTGGAGGGCGAAACATTCTCCGTCCTTGGTGCGCAGGATAAACACGTGGTTGTTGAAGGTATAGGTGGGCGGAATGGGCGGGATGTTAAAGGTCAGCCAGGACGATAACACTTGATTGATGTTGATGCCCTGGTTGCCCATGATGCAGTTGAGCATCTGTTCCCGGTTGACCCATACGTCGCGCTCTGACCAGGTATCGGCCGTGAACGTTTTGTCGGAAAAAGCAGTGGCAGAGGTCGGCAGGTCGTCCATGAAAGTATAGTCAGTCTCATAGACACTGCCACCGTTGGTACGCACGTTGTCGCGGTGTACGGCAAAGGTCCAGTGCTCTGGTTCAGGCTGTGGCGCTGTAGGCGTATAGCCCCGCCGCTCGTAGTTGGACATGCCCTTGCCGAAGATGTCAAACCAATAGGTATACATACCGCTGTTGTCGCGGGCGGCTTCGGTATCTTCCGTCTGCGGGATGGGCCAGGGAGTAAAGACGGTCTGTGCCTTCAGCAAGGCGGCAGCGTCACCACCGTTGATAATCTCTTCGAGTGAGTCGAGGTCGATATAATACCAGTCAGTCCAGCTGGTGGCGTTGATATAGAGTTGTCCGGCTTTGACGTTGATGTCACTACCTTTGTCCTCGTTGTAGATACCTCCAAAAACACCCTCGCAGGATGTTGCCAACGTGAGGCTGCACCCTGCGAGGAGAAATATGAATAATCGGATGATGTTGTTCACAATATGGTGTGGTTATTTGCGAGTGCCGGTGAATTCGGCATCTATCTTGAATGGCATGCGCGTGCCATACGTGTATTGCGAGTTGACGACCTTGATACTGCCGTCTGCCTGTGGTGTGACGGTGATAGTTTCAGTTTCAGAAGACAGAAGATAATCGTTGTCCATCATTGGCGATTTTACATGAGCGTAAATTTTGTCGGCTGCATAGTTCTTTGTGAAGGAGAGCGTAGCAGCATCGTAGGGAATGTTTTTGATGGTAAAAGTGCCCTGTGTGATGTCGCCAATAACTGTATTTGCATACTTCTCTTCACCGACCGTCAGGTTGATGGAGCCGTCAGTGTTGGCGGTAACTGTGTAGTCGGCACTGCTCTCATAGGTCCATTGTCCTCCGATGGTGACCTTGTCAGTCCCTGAATAGGTGCCAGCTGCCTTCTGCGCTGGTGTCTCAGTGGTAGGGTTGTCGTCATCGTCATCACCGCAAGCAGTGAAAGTTGCAGTTGTCATCATGGCTGCAAAGAGGAGCAGCATCAGGGAAAGAATTTTCTTCATTGTTCTTGGATATAAAAAGTTATTGAATAATATCTGTTACCGTTTGCAAAGTTACAACTTTTTATTTCATGTCACAATACTTTAATATAGGTATTCTCTATAAAAACGTCTTTCGGAACATCTTTATAAGGAAAAAATGCTTAACTTTGCCAAAACAAAAGATATTGTTCTCTATGAGCGCTCACAGAATTATCAATCTTTTAGTTCTGCTATTCGTAGCAGGCTATGTCTCCGCCCGCACTGTCATCCTCATCTCCTGCGATGGCTTTCGTTGGGATTATCCGCAGTTTTATGATACACCGTTTCTCGACGCTATGGCTGCGAAAGGCGTCTCCGGGGAGATGGTGCCATCGTTCCCGTCGAAGACTTTCCCCAACCACTATACCCTTGCCACCGGTCTTCGCCCCGAGCACCATGGCATCATTGCCAATACCTTTATCAACCGCAAGACGGGTGCAGAATACTCGCTCGGTAATCCCAAGACGAAATATGATGCGCAGTATTATAAGGGCGAGCCTATTTGGCTTACGGCCCAGCGGCAGGGCAAGCATACTGCTGTCTTCTACTGGCCGGGTTCCGATGTCGCTGTCAACGGCAAGTATCCTGACGTATGGCACCACTATGAGGAGAAGCCGCATCTGACTTTTGCGCAGCGGGCAGACAGTGTGGTGGCCTACCTCTGCAAGAAGAATGCCCCTGACCTTATCATGGCTTACTTTGAAGACCCCGATGCGGAGGGACATAGCTTTGGCCCGCAGGCTAAGGAGACACGTGCCGCCGTGGAGCGCCTCGACGCTCTCTTGAAATCAATCTGGGACAGGATAGAGAAAGCGGGTAAGCAGCAGGAGGTCGACCTTGTCATTGTCTCCGACCATGGCATGACGTGGTTCACACCTTCACGACAGATACACCCGTCAAAATATCTGAAGCCGGAATGGTATACCAAACTTGACGGCAGTCTGCCCACCAATGTCTACGCCCCTGAGCGCTGGCAGCAGGACAGTATCGTCAATGCCCTTAAAGACGTGGCTCATCTCCGCGTGTGGCGCAAGGCGGATATCCCTGCGTGGCTGCACTATCAGTCCGACGCCAACATCGGCGACGTCCTCGTGGTGCCCGACGAAGGCTTCCTCTTCACCGACGACAGCTGCTACGACGGCGGTGTCCATGGCTACGACCCTGCTTACAGCGACATGCATGCCCTCTTCCGGGCGTGGGGACCAGACATCAAGAAAGGTGTCGCCGTGGGACAGTTTGGCAACACCGCCGTCTATCCTTTTGTCTGCCATCTGCTTGGCGTCAAGCCCGCGAAGAATGATGGTGAGGAGGACTTTGAGGTTCTGAAGAAAGGGTTAAAGTAACTATATCATTCCACGGCTTATGGAGAAACTCACCATCACCGACTGGGCTGAGGAAGACCGCCCGCGCGAGCGTCTGCTGGCCCTTGGCGCCGAGGCTCTGAGCAATGCCGAGCTGCTGGCCATCCTCATCGGCTCCGGCACCCCCGAGCAGAGCGCCGTGGACCTGATGAAGACCGTGCTCGCCTCATGCCATAACAATCTCAATACGCTTGGTAAAATGTCGGTAGGCGACTTGGAGGCATTTAAAGGCATAGGCCCGGCTAAGGCCATCACCATCTTGGCAGCCTGCGAACTCGGTAAGCGACGGGCCAGGGAGAAGGCCGAGGAGCGTGAGGACCTTGGATCGGCGACGGCGGTCTACAACTACATGCACCCACGCATGCAGGACTTAGACGTGGAAGAGTTTCATATCCTGCTCATGAACCAGAACTTCAAACTCATCAAGTCGGTGCGTATCAGTCATGGTGGATTGACGGAGACGGCTGTCGACATTCGCGTCATCATGAAGGAGGCTATCCTTGCCAATGCCACTGTCATGGCTGTCTGCCACAACCATCCGAGTGGCAACACGCGTCCGTCGCGGCAAGACGACCAGCTCACGGAGCGCATACGTAAGGCATGCGACATCATGCGCGTCTACTTCCTCGACCATGTCATCATTACCGACGGCGCTTATTATAGCTATCGTGAGCAGGGACGACTCTGACGGTATCAGCCTCTACACGATAAGAAAACAGCATTGCAAGAAAATCTCTCTTTGCAAGATATGAACGACAATACAAAAAAACATATCATCGTATTTGATTTTGACGGTACGCTGACAAAGCGTGACTCGCTCTTGGCTTTCATCAGCTTCGTAAAGGGACCTGTGGCTTTCTTCCTCGGTCTCTTTCTTTACTCCCCGTTGTTGGTACTGATGAAGCTCCATTTAGTAGATAATGGTAAGACGAAACAGCGGCTCTTCTCTTTCTTTTTCAAGGGCACACCGCTTGAGACCTTCAATGCATGGTGTGAAGACTTCGGCCATGAGCGCCGAGACATTCTGCGGGAGCGTGGCCGCAAGTACCTGCTTGCCGGATTGCTCAAGGGCGACGCCATCTATGTGGTCAGTGCGAGCATTGACAACTGGGTCATTCCTTTCTTCTATGATGACAATGCTGCCTATGACGGTGATGACGAGAAGCTGGTATATATTGTCGGCACGCGCATAGAGGTGAAGAATGGCAGGCTTACAGGGCGCTTTACAACCCGCAACTGCTATGGCGCCGAGAAGGTGAGGAGGTTGCAGGAAATCGTTCCGGACCTGCGGGAAAACCGTTCACATTATTATATAATAGCCTTCGGCGACAGCCGTGGCGATAAAGAAATGATGGACTATGCCGATGAGAAGCATTATAAGCCGTTTAGAAAGTAGGTTGAGCGACGGACAGCGCCAGAATCTTGGCGAGGTGGTACGCTTCGGCATTGTCGGTGTCACAGCCACACTCCTACAGTACGGCATCTACTATGGCCTGATACAGTTTATCCCCGACACACTCTCCAAAGGGCGCCAGCATCTGTGGACCACTGTGGCCATGACGGTGGGCTATCTGCTGAGCTTCATCTTCAATTTCTATGCTTCCACGCGTTTCACCTTCCGTGTCAAGGCCAATGTGAAGCGTGGCGCGGGTTTCGTCTTCAGCCATTGTGTCAACTATGGGTTGCAGATGCTTACGCTGAACCTCTTCCTGTGGTTGGGCGTGAGCAAGTCGCTGGCGCCGATACCGATGTTCTGCATCTGTGTGCCCGTCAACTTCCTACTTGTCAGATTCTTCCTTAAACGATGAAAAATCCTTTTTATATCTTTCGAATCAAGCGCGAGGAGCGCTGGGGCGCTGTTGCCGCTTTGCTCTATGTGGTGTTGTGGAATGTGTTTGTGGTTTGGACATATGCAGACAGATTCTTTCCTCTGCACAAGCACTATCGCCGCCTTTTCATCAATACCTTTCATATCTCAGGCTTCGACCCCTTGAGCTATGCCGTCATCTCACGTTGGGATACGGAGTATAACATCTACCGCCACCCGCTCTTGGCCTTCTTCATGTGGCTGCCCAACCAGGTCAACCAAGGGCTGATAGCGCTCACGGGACATAACTGGGCTACCGTCATCATGGCCGTTATTCTCGTCTTTTGTGGCTTCTACAGTTTTATCCTTCTCTACAGAACCTTCCGGGAGGTGATAGGCTTGCAGCGCTTCGATGCCTGGCTGTTGTGCTGGCTGACATTCTCCTTCGGTTATGTCATGGTGGGAATCAGTGTTCCCGACCATTTCCCACTGTCGATGTTCATGCTCATCCTCACGCTCTATGTGGCGGGTAGGAAGCTGAAGACGCACCATCCTTTCACCATCTGGCAGACGGTGCTCTTCTTCATTGTCACGGCGGGGATATCCCTCAACAATGGCATCAAGGTATTTTTAGCCAATCTCTTTGTCAACGGCAAGAAGTTCTGGCGCCCGGCCAATCTCCTCCTTGCTATTCTCCTGCCTTCTCTGTTGATATGGGTGGGCGCCCGTCAGGAGTGGAAACATTTTGAGGAGCCTACGTTCGTGGCCAAGCATCGTGCCAAGGCCGCGAGGGACAGCGTCGCAAAGGTAAAGCTTCTGACCAGCATCCGTGATACCATCGCCGTTAAAGACTCTGACCATGTGATGCAGGTATACAATCAGGTGCAGCAACAACAGTTGGCGAAGCAGAAGGAGATTGCAGCGAAGAGGCATGTCGGCAAGCCTATCAGCAAGACGGAGTTCGGGCAGTGGACGGACATCTCTACCCCGCGTCTGCCGTCGCTGGTGGAGAATGTGTTTGGCGAGCCTATTCAGCTCCACCAGGATTATACGCTTCAGGACGTTCTGCGGCTCCGGCCCATTATCGTGAACTACCGCTGGGCTATCAACTATATTGTTGAGGCTGTCATCGTCTTGTTGTTCATCGGCGGCATCGTCTGTGGTCGCAGGAGCCGCTGGCTGTGGCTGGCCTTGTCTTTCTTTGGCTTTGACCTGTTGATTCATGTTGTCTTGGGCTTTGGCTTGAATGAGGCATATATCATGTCGCCCCACTGGCTCTTTATCATCAATATAGCCATCGGCTTCCTTGTCAGGCGTGCCGATGGCTATCGTATGGCGAGACCACTGCGTCTCATGCTGCTCCTGCTCACCGCTTACCTTCTTGGATGGAACGGTGTGCTCTATGGCAGCTATCTTCTCTCAGTCTGAGGAGCGGCGTCAGAATTCCAATGGAACGACCAACTTCATGGTGATGTTGCGCCCCATGTTGTAGATGCCCTGCCGTCCGTTGTCGGGAGAGGCATCGAGATACTTGAGTCTGCTCAGATGACTCTGGTAGATGCGGTCGAAAATGTTGTTGCACGACAGATACAGGCTGGCTATCTTCCTACCGTGGAGCCGGAAGTCGGAGCCTGCAAGGATGTTGAAGAGTGTATAAGACGGCGTCGCTGTCTCTGTGCCGTTGAGGGCATAGAAATGGTCTTGGCGGAGGTCGCACTCCATCTGCACAGCCACATAGGTGTTGTCGGCTGTCTTGCCGTCGCGGATGAGGTCATAGCGCAGGTCGGAGGTCCAGCGTGGGGCAGGAGTGTAAGGCAGGTACTTCGACTCCTTGGACTGGTGAAGCTGTACGCTGTTGACATAGGAGAAGGTGTTGGCGAAGTGCAGTCGCTCCACGGGATGCAGGTCTACGGTGGCTTCTCCACCGAGGATACGGGCGTCACCCTGGACATACTGATAGGTGTCATAGCCTTCCGTCTTCACATTCTCAAGTTTTTGGGTGAAGATGTAGTTGTCAATGTAATTGGCGAAGAGCGACAGCGATGCCGACAGCAGGGATGAGGTGTAGTCCCATCCGATGTCGCCCTGCCAGCTGTATTCCGGGTCGAGGTGATGGTTGCCTAACTCATATTGTACGGTACCCTCATGGACGCCGTTGGAGGCGAGTTCGCTAAGGTTGGGGGATCGGAATCCACGTGCCATGTTCACCCTCACATTCATTTTGTCGTTGACGGCATAGACGGCTCCTATGCTGCCCGTGACGCCATTGAAGCTCCGTTGGAAACTGTCAAACCGGTCTTTGAGCGCGAAGCCTCGAAGATTGCGGTTGTCGAAACGCAGGCCACCGCTCAGCGTCCATGGCCCGGCTTTGTAGGTGGCCGTGGCAAAGACACCGATGTCGAAGAGCCGATAGGCAGGGATGAGATATTCGTCACCTTTGTTGAGCGATCGCTGCCACATGCCGCCGACGCCGGTGGCGATGCTCAGCGCGTCGTTGACGGGCAGTTTGTATCTCACATCGTAGTTGAGGGTGTGGAGCATGAAATCGAGGCCCGGAATGTCACGACTCTCCTCGTATTCCTGCCGTCTGTTTTGCTGGTAGGCGATGATGGCCTGTAAGGTGCCGCTGCCAAGGAAGAAGGTGTTATCGGCGACGGCTTTGTAGTGGTGAACCTGCTGGAAGGGTAGGGAGGCCCCATAGCTATGGCTGTAGCCGCGTTCGCCTTCCACAATACCAGGGGTGATATGGTAGTAGTCGAGGGTGAGATGACTGTAGCCCCATTTGCGGTTGACACCGACGAGGCCCTCTGCTGCTCGCTCGCGGTATTGCGAGCCGAGGACATATTGGTCGGCGCGGTCTTTGTAGGCGTGGGCCATCTTGTCCGACCAGCGTGCGCTCCAGACAATGCCACTGTTGTTGCCCTTGGCATTCACGGAATAGCCGAAGAGCCCGTTGTTGGTCTGGTATTCCGATGAGACATTGGCAGCGATATGTCCCGGTGGGGGCAATATCTCATTGTGGAAGATGATGACGCCTGCCATGGCGTCACTGCCGTACATCAGCGAGGCAGGGCCTTTGAGAATCTCGGCTGAGGAGACGCTCTGTGCGTCGACCTCTATGCCATGTTCCTCGCCCCATTGGTTGCCTTCCTGACGTATGCCATCGTTGACGACGACGACGCGATTGAAGCCTAAACCTCTGATGACGGGCTTGGAGATGCCGCCGCCAGTCGTTATCTGTGCGACGCCGGGCTGCAGGCTGAGGGCGTCGATGATATTTGTAGAAGGCGTGGCATTGAGTTGTGCCGAGCCTACGACGGTGATGGGCGCGGGAGAGTCTTTGATGAGCGTCTTACCCGTGAGCCCGGTGACGACGACCTCCTGAATCTGTGCGTCGCTCTCGGAGAGACGGAAATCCTGATGGGACGTGGCGGCAAGGTCTATCTGCGTCACGATGGTCTTATGACCGATGTAGCTGACTTGGACATTGACTTTTCTCTTAGGCAACTCGCCGATGGTAAAATTGCCGTCGACATCTGTCGTAGTGCCGCGTGAGAGTTCTGGGAAATATATCGTTACGCCGACAAGGGGTTCTCCGCTGCGCTTGTCGGTGACTTTTCCGCTGAGCATGGCTTCCCCTGTCAGCGGGTCTGCCTGGATGCCCATGCACACGAGCATCATAAGCAGAACTGCTAAAATTCTGTTCATCTGTGTATAAAACTTTGATTTGTGTTGTTGGAGACCGTCGTGCTTTGCCGGCGGTCTGAAGTAGAAAGATTGTCAATCAAAGTTTTACAGGAGGAGCGCGGAGAGACGCCACTCCCTTTGGCTGGGCAAAGGGACGGCTTACAGACAGAAAAGTGTGCTGACGGTGGAGGCCCACCATGAGAGCAATGACACCCATCGTCGCTGCTAAATAAGACAACGAAAGGAAATGGCACAGCACACAGTTGTCGCTGTGGAAAGTTGTGGTTTGGAGATGTCCGCTGTGATGCAGGTGGTGGAGGCAGGAATAGCACTCCACGGAGGCGTCGACCTGCTGCTTATGCACATGCAACGATGCGAGCATAAGCATAGGCACGAAGATGCTCAGGAGAATCCAGGCATATCTTTGACGTTTATTCCTCAGCTGTATCATGAAGCGCAAAGGTAGTGCTTCGCGGGGAATTGGCAAAACAAATTAATCTATTTTATGATACCCGTATCGGTATCGGTTCTCTGCCGGTTCCTGCGACTGACGTTGCGATAGCGCTTTCCGCCCGAGAGCTGGTAGGAGACAGTGAGACTGAGCAGCTGGCCGTCATTGCGGCTGTGGAGCACGTCGGTCTTGTGGAGGTCGGCGTTGATAAGCTCGGCCTTGCGGATGCGGGGATTGTGGCTGAAGGGATAGAGGCAGGCTAAGGAGAAGTTCCAGGCCTGGAGCTGATAGCCCACCTGGAAGGACAGGGTGGCGCTGTTGTTGCCCTTAGTCTCGCCCTCGAGCCAGCGGTAGCCGCCGTCGAAGTCACCCACTATCGACCAGTTGCCGAGGAAGAGCTGGGCCGTGACGCCACCCGTGTAGCTGGTGTAATGGTGCTTGTAGGCGTCGCCGTAGTTGAAGCAGCGGTAGATGCCCACATTGCCGTTGACAATGAAACGGTCGGGGACAACGGTCCACTGCGCCTCGTCTATGACATAGAACAGGTTGATGCCGCGCTGGTTGGTCTGGGTATAGAGAAACCGGTCATCGGCCGTGCGGGTGTAGAGCGCCATGTTGCAATGAGGGTTGCGGCGGTAGTAGGCCGTGAGACTGTTGTAGAGCGAGGGCGCGGAGTAGGCCAACCGCCAGGAGTGCTCCCTGCGCTTGGGCTGCCGGAGGTCAGGGTTGCCCACTGTCCACTCACGGGCATTCTGCCGGATGCGGGTGTCGCTGAGCATGGCTACACGCGAGATCCACTGCGAGACCTCGTAGGAATAGCTGAAGGTGAAATGCCTGTCGATGGCCCAAGAGATGTTGAACTTCGGACGGAGGAAATGGAAGTCGTAGGTGTGGGTGCCCTGTCGGTAGTGCAGATTGTTATAGCCCAGTCCCGCCGTGTAGCGGAAGTGCCACAGCGAGCCACTGAGCTGGGAGAAGAGATAGACCTGCGAGGTGATCGTCTTGGTCTGTGCTGCGACATCACCCGTATAAGTGTTATCTACATATTTCTGCTGGTAGTTGGCTCCTGCCGAGAGAGTGAAGGGCTTGAGGCGGTTGGTGTAGACAGCTTCCGACCACAGCGACCAGGTGTGGCCGTCGACGGCGTAGGCATAGGGCGAGCCCTCGTTGTAGGTGCTGTGGGCGGTGGTATAGATATAGGTGGTGGTGGCGTTGGTCATGAGCGACTGCCGGCTGCCGAGGTGGCGGTAGAGATAGAGGTCGAGCACGGGTGAGAAGTCGCGGCTGCGTGCGGTCTGTGTGGCGGTCTGACTGCTGAGTACGGCAGCGGGCAGGAGCGTCTGTGTGGTGATGAGCCTGACATCCTGCAGTGTGGGCGTGTGGTCGAGCGATGTGGCGAGTGTGGCCTGGAAGACGTTATCGGTGGTGTCGGCAAGGTTGTAGGTCAGCTGGATGTTATGGCTGAAGTTGCGGTCTCGGTTTTCGAGGTCGTTGCGGGTGACGCGCTCCACGCTGCCGTCGGTGAGCGTGTAGTCGGCAGTCTCGTCGCGCCGGTTGCCCTTGAAGTCCTTGTAGCCAAAGTCGTAGGACAGTGCCAGCTGGCTGTTGCCCGTGTTGTATTTGCCATACACGGTGTTGCTGCCGCGCCAGTCGGTGAGCAGGTTGGTGGCGTCGAGCCCGAGGTCGTAGCCTCGGGTGCTTCGCCGCGTGTGGATGTTGATGACGTACTTGATGCCGTCGCCGTAGCGCACGCCGGGGTTGTCGATATATTCGATGCTGCGGATGCGCTTCGTGTCGAGGGCGGCCAGGTCGTTGGCGGTGGCCTTGGCGCCGTCGATGCGTATCTGCACGCCGCCGTCCATGGCCACGGGCGTGATAGTACGATCGATGGCATTCACCTTCAGTCCCTGCATGGGCATCATGGCAAGTAGCTGATAAACGTTGGCCGAGTGGCGGAGCTGGACGACTGAGGGCAGGAAGAGCTTGCCGTCGGGGCGGTCGACGACGCGTGCCGCCTTCACCTCCACCTCCTGGAGGGTCTGCGGTGTTCTGCTTTCCTGTTGCTTGGCCTGCCGTGTCTTAGCTTCCTGCGCGTTAAGGGGTGTAGTGATTGCCAGGCAGAGTAAGCCTGTCATCATTGTGATTGCTCTCATCTTAACTTCCATGTTTTTATTTCCAGGTGCAAAGATAAGCAATGACAGTGATAAGAGGGGGAAAAGATGCTGACAGTTGTCTGACAATTGACAGACGGCTGTACATCTTGTTGTTATTCAGAGGCTTTATTAGTATCTTCCAACTGGTACGCTCTTCCTCTGTCAGAGGTAATTTGCAGCTGACAGCCATTGTCGGCGAGCGTCTGCTTGAGTCGTTTGATGAGCGTGTAGAGCGTCTCGTTGGCATCATCCTTACGTGGCCAGAGTGCGTTGCAAATCTCCTGCTTGGTGAGCGTGTGGCGGTCGGACTGCCAGAACATTCCCATCAGCTGGCGTTGCATGGGTGTAAAGTGAATTGCTTTGCCATTGTGGAAGAAGTCTTGGGTGTCGGGACAATAACTGAGGTCACCGATCATTGGCATATTATCGGGAGAGATGGTCGTTCTATCAGGGCTGACGAGGGCTCCTGTCGGGCTGACGAGGGCGGGGACGACTTGCTGTCGACGGACACGCGGCAGGAAAGCCATGACGAAGCTGAGCAGTGTGAGCAGCGACAGCGTCAGGGGCAGCCGGTGGTCAGAGAGGCTAAGCACCGTCGCCATGGAGCAATTGGCATAGCCTCGCAGATAATAGCGCTGTCCGCCATGCTGCCACAGCATCTTGCGGCTGCATACCGACGTGCGCCGCTCGTCGGGGAGACAATAAGACAGGGTGGCGCACTGGCGCAGCACGGGGTTCTTGATCAGCGAGCGGTAGGTGCGCACGGTGTCCGGTGTGATATATTCCGCTGTCTTCATCTCCATGGTGAGCATCAACGCCTGGTCGAGGTCGCGTGTCATGTCCGCCTCCGTGATGCGATAGCTGTGGAGACTGGCAAGGATGGTCAGTATCAACAACGCAAAGCATGCGGTAAAGCTCAATTTCCTCATCTTGTTAGTATGATGTTGCTTTTCAGCAGCAAAAATAAGTGTTTTCCTTGATAAACAGAAATATTTAATGGGATTTCTTTACCTTTTCATCAAATAATCCTTTGCATGATAGCCCACTTCGATGATTTCAAGCTATACACTAAATCATGGAAAACCAATGCCGGGCAACCGCTTATGTGGTTGTCTGGCATATTATTTACTTAGGCAAAAATACGAATTACGTCGGCAAATATACGGAAAAGTATTGGGAGCCACAACTCTTGGTCACGTAAATCAGGCTTGAGGTTGAACGAATGGGTAAGGAAGTTGTCAGGTGCTGTGTTCTCGTCCATACGTCTGACGAGGTACGAGACAGCATAGAGGATATATCACATTAATTATTTGGAAGATTTCGACAAATCGTTTATCTTTGCAATGCAGTTCAATATGTGCACTTCTCTATCGTGCGGCATGTTTCTGGGAACTGCACTACATTGTTTTCACCGCTATGAAGAATTTTCTTTTGCGCTCACTACCCCAAGATGAAGACGGCAACTGGCTCTATGTAGGGCTGGTTGCAGGTGCCATTGTCTTTTTCTTCCTCTTTTTCTTCCGTCCGTTTGGGCTGGGCTCTTACTCCGGCAATGTTTTAGGAGTGGTATTGCCGTTCACGGTGTTGGCTGTCGTCGAGACGTATGTCTATGGTTGGCTGGTCTTCAAGCCCTTGGTTCGCCATACGGCAACATGGCGCGTGTGGCATGAGTGCGCGGCCATATTGCTGTTGCTCTGCCTCATCAGTGTGGGCAACTTCGTCCTTGACTGGATATGGTTCAGGAGCCCGCTGTCAATAGAGCACTTCTTAGGCTACACCTATGCCACCTTTCTTATCGGCATCCCTATCACCCTGACCCTCGTTGCCCTCGACTATCAGAGACGGCTGCGCAACCGCCTCACTACCCTGCTGCAAAAGGACGAGGCGGCACAAGAGGGGCAGACGATTACCTTCCATGACACATCCGTACGGAGTGAGAACCTCACCCTGCCCATGGCTGACTTCCTCTATGCCGAGGCGCAAAAGAACTTTGTGGATGTCTATTTTCTGCGTGAGGGTCGTGTGGAGCACCGGCAGTTACGCGCCACCCTGGCCTCGGTTCTTGCCGATGCCAAGGACAAGAGTATCTTTCAGTGCCACCGCTCGTTCATCGTCAACCTCAATCGCATCCTCTCTGCCCACGGCAACTCCAACGGCTATCAGCTCACCGTGGGTGACGACCGCCACGTGGTGCCCGTGTCAAGGAGCTACGTAGGCAAGCTGCGTTCGTTTGTGGGATAAGCAAATTCTCCTATTTCTGCTTAGTCATTCGTCCCAAATCCTTGCATTTCATCCTAAGGCTTAGGCAAGTGGCACGATAGTTAGCTGTCTGTCCCACTTATTTGGAAGAAAGCATTTCATGCCTTAACTTTGCCGGCATGAAACGCAACATTCTCATACTCACACTCCTGCTGACGGGCTGTGTTAGCACCTACGCACAGAAGAATGCCTCCGACTCCGTGGTGAAGGTTTCAGGCACGGTGACCGACGGCCACGAGGCTGTCGTTGGTGCCAACGTCTTCGTGAAGGGCACCATTGACGGCTGTCTCACCGACTCACTCGGGCGGTTCTCGTTCACGACATCCGCTGCCGACAGTGCCGTGCTGATGGTCACTTGCATGGGCTACGACGACTGCCAGTGTGTACTGGGCAAAGGGCAGCAGCCATTGACCATTCGGTTGCGTGAGCGTACGGCGACGATTGATGAGGTCGTGGTCATGGGCAGCACGTTCTCTTTTGGACAGGCCAATGGCATGAAGCAGATGGATGCCTTCGACGTGGTGCAAGATGGCGGCAGTTGCGGCGACATCGTGGCGGCGCTGCAAAGTCTGCCCGGCACACAGAAAGTAGGTGAGGACGGAAAACTCTATGTGCGTGGCGGTGACAGCGAGGAGTGCCAGACCTATGTCAACGGCATGCACGTGCTGCGCCCCTATACCACATCAGCCCCCGACAGTCCGTCACGCGGCCGCTTCTCGCCCTTCCTCTTCAAGGGCATCAACTTCTCCCTTGGCGGCTACGACGCTGAATACGGCCAGGCTCTCTCGTCGGTGCTGCCCATGGAGACCACTGATGCCTCGACTTCAGATAAGTTCGGTGTGAGTGCTTCGCTCAACGATTGGAACTTTGGAGGCACGAAGGCCACCAAGGTGGGCAGCTGGTCGATGAACGCAGCCTATACCGACTTGGGCCTCTACAACCGTCTCTTCCCCGACCGCTGGACATGGCATGAGCCTTACCGTCAGCTCTCCGGCGAGACGCAGTGGAAGATGCAACCTACGACATCGAGTGTATGGAAAACCTATTTAGGCTTTGACCGTACCACTTTGAGTCTCGACACCGATGGCCGCAGGCTGGACCTTGGTGAGAGCAACCTCTATCTCAACAGCGTCGTCAAGGGGTCGGGCAAAGGTGGACTAACTTGGTTTGCTGGAGCATCGGGCAGCTTAGTGTGGGAACATGTCGATGGCGCTGTTGTCGCTTCAGACAGCTATCGCCACCGCATGGGTGAGTTGCATCTCAAGGCAAAGGTATCGAAGCGCCTCTCTTCTGCCATGAGAGCCACCTTGGGTGCAGAGAGCTACCTCCGTCATGTGGGGATTGACTATCACATGCCAGTTGATGGTCGCACGTTATCGGACAACTTCTCGACGCAAGATTATCATTATGCTGCCGATATCCAGCTGCCGGCACTCTTTGCCGAGACACAGCTTCGTCTCTTGCGCCATCTCTTTGCTGAAGCCTCCCTGCGCACAGAATATACCAGCCGCTCCCATCGTTGGAGCATAATGCCACGACTGCTGCTCAACTACCGCCCCACAACCTGTTGGCTTTTTACTCTTTCTGCCGGGCAATACGCGCAAGAGGTCACCGACACGATACAAATGCGGAGCCTGGGGACATTGCGCCCTGCCACGGCTACTCACTATATCGCTGGAGCACAATATCATTTCGGTCAGACTCACGTCCGCTTGGAGGCTTACTATAAGCATTACAGCCATCTGCCCCTCTTCCGGCAAGAGCGATACACTGCCGACGGCTATGGCATGAGCCGCGGCTTCGATGTCTATATTGACGACCGCTCGCTGTTACGTAACCTCTCCACGACACTCAGCTATAGCTACAACGACTCGCGGCGCCTCTATCTCGACTACCTTGTCGAGGACCGCCCGCAGTATGCTTCGCGTCACAACCTCCGTCTCTCCTTGCGCTATGGCTTTGGCGTATGGGGCTTTGGGCTGACCGACTCCTATGCCTCAGGCCGCAGGAGCGAGGGGCGCACCACACCTTATTTCAACAGCCTTGATGCCAGCGTCACGTGGTTGGCAAGCAAGCGCGTCATCGTCTACAGTTCGCTGAGCAATCTCCTTGGCCGTCGGAACATCTATGGCTACCGCCATGGTAAGCCCGTCACCAATGGCTCCAACCGCTTCTTCTATATCGGCATATTTATCTCACTTAAAAGTAATAAAGCTTATGACATCTCAAATTTCTAAGCCTGTGGCAACGTGCATGCGTCGTCTGTGGGTTCTCGTCTTCGTCGTGTTTTCTTTTGTCTGTGTCCAAGCCCAACAACGGCAGCCCTCATTGGCAGAGCAGCTTGCCGCCTTGCAGCGTTTGGAGGCTATGCAGCCCGACAGCCTCGGTCCAAAGGTTCAGCAGGCCGTGCTTCTGCTCGGCTACGTCTGCACTAATCCTCAGGACAGCAAATCCCAGCAGTACGTCGATGAGGCTCAGCGCGTCATCGGCAAGATAGAAGCCTTGAAACCTCAGAAGGCTGTCGACCGCTCCGACCTTGCCACGCTCCACGGATTCTATTACACCGCCCTCATCGTGATGAGTCCGCAGCAGAATGGGCCGCGCTACTATCGTCAGGCCCTCGACAACTTCGACGAAGCGCTGAAACTGAATCCTGCCAACGCCATGGCCAAACAATTGCAGGAGAAGTTCCGCCAGGGCATGGGACAGACAAGCATGTAGATGAATACATACTAACACAGATTAGGGCTAATGATTTCTTGTCATTAGCCTTGTTTCCTTTTTATGGTGAAACAGGACTAAAGCATTGCGTTTTTATCTCCCGACATCGTTTTTTCGGGTTTGTCTTTGTTATCATTAAACAAATGCGTACTTTTGTAGCGTAAAACTATTATGAACCTTAGAAAATGAGAGAAATCATCACAACGCAGGATATCCGCCTGGCACATCCCAATAATTGTGCCTGCGTAACCGACGGATATTATACGCGCTTCGCCAATAATCTGTATGACAGGTTACGGGGCTTTGTCGGCAAAGACTTCCCCGATAAGAATTTCACGCGAGCCTTAGCCTGCAAGCTGACTTGCTATTTTGAGGATATTGTTGCCGACATGGGTGTGTGGCGCATGTTTTCCAATGAGTGCATGAAACTTTACGGTTATCCCGTCCCGATGTATCATGCTGATGAGGAATATTATCCTGACGAGCCGAGCCTCAATGCCGTGCGCTATCTGGTATGGGACGTGGCTTGCGAGCTGTTCCCCGACCGGCTTTTCGATACCGACCGTCTGCTCTTAGAGATGGGGCAGGAGGCCTATCGTATTCTCGATGCTGCCTTTGAGTCGGCACCCATCAATGAGGAGGCGAAGACGGAGATGAACAATATGCTCCATTATGCCTCTGAGGGCTTCAACGAGCTTCGCGATGTCCTCGGTTGGATGTTGGCAGGATGCTATATCACTTCCGGCAGATGGCTCAACGAGGATATGCGCGACAAGGCGAAAGAAATCAAGGATATTCCCGTCTTCAAGCAGATGGCAACCTCCATGCGGCAGTATTTCATCCTCTCAGAGATGAAGTTTAATAATCGCATTGGTCCACTGGCTCTCCTGCCTTATGAATGGCTGCAACGTTTAGCTGTGGCAACGGGCAACGACGACCTCGCACGGCTTCTTGAAGAAGTAGAGGTACTGGAAATGGATACCTATAAGTATGATTCTGATGCTGACGAGGACCCGCTGACTTTGGAGAATACACATGGAAAAGTCATCAAGGTGAGGCACAAAGAGCTGAACCTTACTTCGGAAATCATCAAGGCCAACAATGGCTGTGCGGCCAGCTTTGTCTTCTTCAAGGGTGAATGGCGTCTCAACGGAGTGCTGTTGCCATTGAAGTTGGATGAGGGAGCTTTCGAGGAAATCAAGCAGCGTCAGCGTGATATTCCAAAAGAGAATGAGCGGTTCTTGTCGCCAGAGGAGATTCTCCAAAAGACGAATGGTAAGCGAATCGTCTATTTCAAGGATGCCGATGAGATGCTGCACTATCTTCAGGACATATTCAAATATCCTGCAAGCGTCGCCGACAACAAGGAGCTCAACTCCTTGGAGGCTCCCTGCATGTTTGTTGATACGGAGTCTAAGACGGATAACCAGTTTTTTGCGCCATTGGTAGAGCGCAGCATCAAGGATCCTGACAATCCTTACTATGACGCTGAGAAGGCCAAGACCGATGCCGTTGACATTCTGTGGAACTGCAATATGGTTTCAACCCACTTTGCCCACTATCTCATCAAGCAGGGCTTCCTTCCCGATGCTGAGGCTTCATGGGTCTTCAGTCAGAAGAGCACCCACGAGCAGCGTGTGGCGGATATGGATTTCTTCATGCGGACAAACCGACGGCGGGATTATTGACACGATCATGCCTTTTCGGGTACTTTTCACCTGAAGAGGCATTAGGATGGAAATCACGACGAACCCTCAGAAAAGTGTAGGCTTTTACTGATTGAACCCTCGAAAAAGTGTAGATTTTTACTGATTGAACCCTCAGAAAAGTGTAGACTTTCTTTTGCCGAACCCTCGAGAAAGTGTAGGGCTCGGCCTTTTTATCCTCGAAAAAGTGTATTACGTTCCAAGCAATTACTGCGGCATTCGCTGGCAATTGCCGCGGATATCGTTGACAAATGCCACGGATATCGTTGGCAAATGCCATAAACAATTACGGCAAATGCCACGGATATGTGTGGCATTTGCCGTAAATCATCAGAATGATTGTAGATAATCGTCAAACTACTTGTTATCAGCCTTTTAAATCACTGTTTTTCGTTTACCTGACGATTGTCTTGTCGCACCAGACCGATACTTGTTTGTCGGCGATGGTGAGGCGGAACTCGCCCTCCTCCAAATGCCGTTTGCCGTCCCAGCCCACAAAGGCCAGGTCGTCGGCAGGAAGGTGGAGTGTGACGGTGCGAGTCTCCTGCGGCTGGAGGCTGATTTTGTCGAAGCCGCGCAACCGGCGCCCGTCGGGTGTCATTGAGGCTATGAGGTCGCTGCTGTAGAGCAGCACACTCTCCTTGCCCTCACGGTTGCCGGTATTGGTGACATCGACGCTCACGGTGAGGGTGTCACCGGATGTGAAGTGTGTCTTGTCGACCCGCAGATTGTCGTATTTGAAGGTGGTATAGCTCATGCCATAGCCGAAGGGCCACTGCTGCGTGATGCGCGCATTGTAGTCGTAGGCACCAGCCATTGTTCCCACTTCCTCACTCTTCTTGAAGTCGTAGTTGGCAAGCGAGTTGATTTCCTTCGGATAGGTGATAGGCATCTTGCCGCTGAAGTTCTCGCGTCCGGAGAGCAGGGCTGCCAGCGCGTCACCACCGTAGTTGCCGGGGAGGAAAATGTCTACCACGGCTTTTGCCTTCGGCTCTATGTCGGCGATGAGACGTGGGCGCCCTTCGTTGAGAATGAGAATGACGGGCTTGCCTGTGGCTTCCAGGGCGCTGACGAGCTGTCGCTGGTTGGCAGAGAGTGTGAGGTCGGAGAGGTTGCCGGGCGTCTCGGTATAGGAGTTCTCACCAATGCAGGCAATGACGACATCGACGCTGTCAGCAGCCTTCACAGCCGACGCGATGTCGGGCTCATTCTCCTCATAGTACTTTCCCTTCTCATTGTAGGTGACACCTTGTCGGAGCAGCACCTTGTCCTTGCCGTATTCGTTGCACAGCGCCTCATAGATGGTGTTGTACTGCGAAGCGAACTGGTCGGCGAGATGTCCCTGCCAAGTATAGCTCCATCCCCCGTCAAGGCAGCGCATCTGGTTGGCGTTGGGCCCGGTGAGGAGGATACGGGCGCCCTTCTGTAAAGGCAGGATGCCGTCGTTCTTCAGCAGCACCATGCTCTCCACGGCCCCGCGATAGGAGCGCTCGGCAAACTCCTTGCCGCCGAACTTGGGATAGTCTTTGAGCTTCTCAGTGGGGCGGTCGAAGAGTCCGAGACGGTATTTCATTCTCAGAATGCGGCGTACGGCATCGTCGATACGGCTCATGGGGATGGCACCCTCTTTGGTCAGCTCCTCGATGAGGTCTACGGCATCGGGATTGTAAGGTTCCATGACCATGTCGATGCCTGCATTGATGGCTATGCGCAGGGCGTCTTTCTTATCTTTGGCCACGCACTCGCGCTGCCACAGATTGTTGACGTCGGCCCAGTCGGTGATGAGCATTCCGTCCCATCCCGTCTCCGTCTTCAGCCAGTCGGTGAGCAAGGTCTTGTTGGCGTGGACGGGCATACCGTTGACGGATGCCGAGTTGACCATCACACTCAGGGCTCCAGCCTTTATCCCTTCTAAGAACGGCAGGAAGTGCTTCTCGCGCAGGTCAGCGGGGTTGATATATGCCGGTGTGCGGTCTTTGCCGGTCCAAGGCACGCCATAGCCGAGATAGTGCTTCATGCAGGCGGCAATGTGCAGGTTGTCGATGTGGTTGGGGTCGGGCCCCTGAAAGCCGAGGACCATGGCCTTGCCCATCTCGGCGTTGAGATAGCAGTCCTCGCCGAAGTCTTCCCAGATACGTGGCCAGCGTGGGTCACGGCCCAGGTCAACTGTGGGGCTGTAGGTCCAGGGCACGCTCACGGCGCGCGTCTCATAGGCGGTAGCCTCGGCGCAGGCGCGGGCGATGTCGCGGTTGAAGGTGGCGGCAACATTGATATTCTGTGGGAAGAGAGTGCCGCCCTGGGTATAGGTGGAGCCATGGTTCTGGTCCAGGCCATAGAGGCAGGGGATGCCGATGTTCTTCATCGAGCTTTTCTGTATGTCGTTGATGATCTCCTGCCATTGTGCTGCTGTCGGCGCCATGGTGTTGGGGGCATTGAGAATGGAGCCTATCTGGTAGCGGCTGAGCAGAGAGTCGGTGCGTGCCTTGTCGATATGGAACACCCCTTTGGCATCGTTGTGGCCGAAGAGGTCGGCAACGAGCTCCACCATCTGCCCGGCTTTCTGGCGCAGGGTGAGCTTGCTGAGGGTCTTCTCTACCTTGGCCTCAAGGTTGTTGTCGCGAGGGTATAGCGGGGCAGCATTGAGGCTGCCCCCGAGGGCGAACAACATGAAGATAGAAAAAATAGTCTTTCTCATTATTTTGAGGATGGTGATTTCTTTAAAAAAGCCTGTGGAAGTCCAGGAATGGGCTCCCGCAGGCCAAAATATAAACAAATGATAATTAGGATACAAACCTGTTGCTTATTACAATAGTGTCAGGTTGCTACTCTTGTGGCTATTGTACGGTGACTCTGTCAACATAGTATCCGTGACCGCCACATAGGAATCCGGCCTGGTTCTGTATCAAGTCGAGAGCTTCTTGCGTCAGCGTGTAGGTGTCTACGCCACTACCGCTGATGTCTATCTTCTCCGAATTGGGGAGCAGTGTCCACCAGCCTGTCATGAGCTGCATCTGATGGTAGGCGTCGGCAGGTTCTGTAGAGTAGTAAACCCTGAGGATGGTGCCGGCTTTCAGTTGAGCGAAGACATCCTGCCCGATGAGGTTGAAGGTCTTGTTGGGGTCGCCGTCGGGCTTATCCCATGACACGTAGTGATGGCCCTCCCAGAGCGTGCGCTCCGAGGAGATGGTGACCTTCTCGCTGTTGACGATGCCGTTGGCGGTGTAGAAGGTCAGCTCGCTGCCGTCCTTGGTCTTTCCGGTCACATCATATTCTCCCTCGGCGAGGTTGGGGCATGTGAGGACGAGCGTCTCGCTGCTCTGGTTGTCGAACGAGGTGATGGTCTGGTCGCCGATGGTGATAGACGCCACCTTGTCCAGGTTGATACCTGTCAGTGTCCATGTGGCGTTGGCATTGGCGCGGTTGGCACCTGCTGTGACGAGGGCCTTCGAGGTCACTGTCACCTGATTGCCGCCATAGCTGTTGCCATCGTTGTCGATGAGCGAGATGCGGTAGGTGGAGTCCTTGAGATTCTCCGGCACGAGGTATTGCAGGGCCTGACCGTCGTCGGTAGTCTCTAACTCAATGTCAGTCACTTGCTGGCCACCGATAGCCACAGCTTTGATATTGCTGAGGTTGGTACCGTAGAGTGTGGCCACAGCACCTGGCGCTACGAAGCGCTCAAAGCTCTTGGTCGTTGTCGTGGGGTCGCCGTCCAAGGGCTTCACCTTGACCAGACCTTCGCGGCTCGTCGACTTGCCGGCTGTCGTGGTGGCTACAATCTTCAGGTCGTAGGTGCCGGCTTCCAACTGCTGCTCTATGGATTTGCCTTCATTGACTTTCTTGCCGTCGAGGAACCATTCGCAGGTGGTGTAGTCGGCAGGCGTCACTGTCAGCGTCATGTTGAGCTTGGCGTCGCGTGAGAACTCAGCGAAGGTGGCGAGCTGTCCGTTCTCCCGGTCGGGGAAGACAGGGTCGATGATGCGGGGATCATCGTTGGCGGTAGCCGTGGAGATGGGGTCGTCGTCGCTGCATGAGGTGAGCGTCATGGAGAGCAGGCCCATGGCGAGCAACATGTAAGAATATATCTTTTTCATCGTTAATGCGTGTTGAAAGTAAATGGTTTATTTCTCCTTGTCCCACCAGACGTGGGTGTGCCAGTCGTCCTTGCCACCCATGCGGTCGAGCGCCTCGTCGTAGTTGGCTTTGTTGTAGGAAGACTCTAAGACGGGGTAGCAGAGGCGCACGGGAATCTCCTTACCTCCGGTGAGGTATTGGCCCCAGCCATAGTCATCGGGCGACTTGAGTTTTGGGTATCCCGAGCGGCGCACGTTGGCCCAGCATTCGGCGGGGTTGGTGAGGTGCAGAATCCAGGCCTGGGTGTTGATGGACTCCTCTTTCTGAGCGTCGGTGTGGCCGATATTGTTGTTGGCTTTGTAGGTGTTGAACTCTTCGTCGCTGATGGCCTTGCAGCCGTAGCGCTCAGAGAGCAGGTCCATGGCTTTGCGCACGCCCTGCCAGTAGAGGTCGTCAACGGTGCCACGGCCCACGGTCCAGCCTTTGAGGGTGGCCTCGGCAAGGAGGAAGTCGACTTCGGCAGCGGTCATGATGATGCCGGGGTTGTCCGTTCTGAGGAAGTTGTTGGCGAGTTTCGGGCGCACCTCACGGGCCAGCGACGGATTAATTTTAGCGTTGGTCTTTGCCATCTCTGTGAGCAGGTCGCTGGTGTAGCCTGTAGGCCAGGCATCCCAAGAGAAAGCACCGGGCTCACAGGGCTCCATCTTGATGCCCTTGCTAATCATCTCGTCGGTGAGGTCGATACGGTTGTCGGTACTTGTTGCACTCATCAACCCGTCGTAGTAGAAGCGGGCGATGCGGTAGGTGCGTGGGTCGCCGCTGTCCTTGAGCTTGTTGAAGAGCGTGGAGCAGATGTAGCTTGGGTTGTTGGCAGGGTCGTTGCCGAAGAGAAGCTGTGAGAGGCGGTTGCCGCGGTAGTCGCTGTACGACTCCTGGCCGAAGCTCATGGAGGTCGTCATATAGTGGATATAGGCGTCGTCGTTGGCCGTCTCGATGATGCCGCCATCAGCCTGAAGAGCTTTCTCAAACTCCTGGCGGGCCTTCTCGGGGTCGACATTGGAGATGCGCATGGCAAAGCGCAGGCGCAGGCTGTTGGCCAGCTTCTTCCATTTGGCCAGGTCGCCGCCGTAGATGAGGTCGCCGCTGACTTTGTCCTTGGAAGCGTCGAGGCTGGTGACAGCGTTGTCGAGCTGGTTGAAGAAGTCGTAGTAGATGTCCTTCTGTGTGTCATACTTAGCGTTGGCAATGCCCTTGATGAAGCCATAGCCCGCCTCGCTGTAAGGGCAGTCGCCATAGATGTCGGTGATGACCGACATCAGGTAGACGCGATAGACGCTGGCCACAGCCTTGAGGTTGGGCTTGCTGTCGGCATGCTCGATGGCGTCGACGATGTTCTTGATGGCAGTGGGGTAGAGGGATGTCCAGATACGACTCATCTCGTTGTTGTCCACAGTGTGGTGGCCACCGTAGTTGGTCGTATTCCAGCATCCCATGAGCTGCTGGTCGAAGGCATAGAGATAGTTGCGGTAGATTTCCACCATGCCTAAGTCTCCATAGGTCTGCAGCTCGGCGGTGGTGAGCTGCGCATTGGGATCTATCGACGGCGCTTTCGACGGGTCGGTGTTGATGCTGGTCATGGTGTCGTCGCTGCTGCACGAAGCGCCCATGAGCGAGACAAGGGCCAAGGCCGCCATAACAATATATTGATGTATCTTCTTCATGATGATTGTTGGTCTTTGAATGAGTTTAGAACTTGACATTGACGTTGAAGCCATAGCTCTTACGTGAAGGCAGCGAACCGTATTCCAGTCCCATACCCGTGGTGTTGTTGTAGTTGGAGTCCGGGTCGATGTCCGGGATGTTCTTCCAGACGATGAACGGGTTGCGGGCTACGAAGGAGACGCTGAGGCCCTTCACCCAGTTGTGGAGCCACGAGGTGGGCACCTGGTAGGTGAGTGTGAGCTCACGGCACTTGACGTAGGAGTTGTCGTAGATGAACATCGACGGTGCATTGCGGCAGACGCTCATCCAGTAGTCCTCAGGGTTGACATAGATGTCGTTTTCGCGATAGGTGCCGTCTCCGTTGTCGATGACGCCAGGGGCAATGAATCCGCCTGTCGGTTTCCATGTAGAAGCACCCTTCTTGATGCCAGCTGCCTCGCGGGCTTCCTCAGAGCGATACCACTCCTCGCGACCTTGCAATGTAGCCTTGGCCTTACCGCTCTCGTAGGCGGCACGCTCTGACATAGAGTAGAGGTCGGCACCCACCTTGACGTCGAAGATGGCATTGAGGGAGAGACGCTTGTAAGTCAGCGTTGTCGTCACACCGCCGGTCCAGTCCCAGGAGGCATTGCCTAAGACATGGTTGCTCTTGTCATATTCGGGCAGACCCGTGGAGGGGTCGATGAGCACCTGCCCAGCGGCATTGCGCTTGAAGTCGGGGCCGACGATAGAGCCGAAGTTCTCGCCCACCTTGGCGGCAACCTGCACGTCGAGCCAGGTGGCCTTCTCAAGCTCGAACATGTCCATGCCGTCGACAAGGCGCTTGACCTTGTTGCTGTTCTTGGAGAAGTTGAGGTTCAAATCCCAGGAGAAGTCCTTCGTCTGGATGGGGCGGGTGTTGAGGGTGATCTCGACACCGTTGTTGTCTATCTCACCGGCATTGATGAGGCGGTAGGTGTAGCCCGATGTCCATGACGTGGCCATGCCCATAATCTGGTTCTTACTCTTCTGTGTGTAGTAGGTGACGTCGAGTCCGATGCGGTTGTTGAGGAACTTGGTCTCAAGACCTATCTCGAAGGAGTTTGTCTTTGTTGGCTTCAGGTCCTTGTTGGGGATGGTGCTGTTGTTGATATAGCCAATGGTATATCCCGGATAAGTGTATTTAGACTTGGTATAGACGAGTCCGAGCTGGTAAGGGTCGGTATCGCTACCTACCTGTGCCCATGACATACGCAGCTTGCCATACGGCATCGTGTTGCCGGCATGGAGCAGTTCGGAGAAGACGAAAGAGCCGGAGAAGGAGGGGTAGACGTAGACGTTGTTGTCGGTGGGCAGCGTCGAGCTCTGGTCACCACGCAGGGTAGCGTCGAGGTAGAGCATGTGTCTCCAACCTAAGCTTGCAGAACCGAAGAGGGAGTTGATGCGCTTGCGGTAGCTGGCGGGCTCGATGCTCGTCTCGTTGAAGCTCGTGATGTTCACCACATCGCGAATCTGCATGTCCTGAGCTGTCGTCACTGTGGTCTGGTTGTTAATCTTATAGATGTTGCCGCCGGCAGTAGCATTGAAGTCGAAGTCGCCCCATGAGTTGTTGTACAGGGCTAAGAGCTCAAAGTTGTACATGCGGTTGCGGAAGTTGCTGATTTGCAGACGACCGGCTTCGAAGCCCGGCGTTGTGGGCGCCTTGAAGTCATTAAACGTAAACCAGTTGAGGTCGGCGCCGAGGGTAGCCTGAAGGCGGAAGTGCTTGGTGATATTCCATACGCCCTTACCTGTGAGACGGACAATGTCCTTGTTGGAGTTGTTGTAGTTCTTATATACGTCCCAATAGGGGTTGACGTTGTAAGGGTCCATACCGTTCCAGTTGGCGTAGTCACCATTCTCGTCCTGGTAGGTCCTGAGCCATGCCTGGTCATAGGTGGTGGCGAGGGTCATGAGGTTCTTACCCACGTTCGACTTGCTGTCGCCGAGGGCCGGACGGTTCTTGACATACTCGCGGGTGTAGTTGGCGCTGAAGTCGAGGTCCACCTTGCCCATGGTGGTGTTGGCACGCAGGTTGAAGATGTCGCGGCTCATATTCGTCTTCGGCACGATGTCTTTGTTGCGCATGTCGGTGAAGGTGAAGCGGACGCCCGTCTTACCGTTGTTCATGCCCACGATGGCGGTATTGGTGGCCGTGAGACCTGTGCGGAAGAAGCCGGAGGCATTGTCGGGGATGATGAGGTAGGGACGCTCCACACCATCGAAATATTTCAGCATGTTGGAGCCGTCGGCCTTGGGACCCCAGCTCTTGTTAGTATTCGACACGGCATCAATGCTGTACTTGCCGTTGCTGCCCATGCCATAAATCTGCTGGGTGTTGTTCCATTTAGCCAGCTGGGTGTCGAAGGTCAGCGAGCCGTTGTATTCCACGCTCATCTTGTCCTTGGCTGCCTTCTTGGTGGTGATGAGGATGACGCCGTGGCTGGCGCGGCTACCGTAGAGGGCTGATGCAGCGGGGCCCTTGAGCACAGACATCGACTCGATGTCGTCGGGGTTGATGCTGGAGATGCCGTCGCCAAGGTCGAAGCCACCACTGGTGCCGGCGCTGCCGAAGTTAGTATTATCCAAAGGTACGCCGTCGATGACATAAAGAGGCTGGTTGTTGCCCGTCATCTCGGTATTACCACGGAGAACGACGCGCGTGCTGCCGCTGGCGCCACCTGCCGTCTGGCTGACGACGAGTCCGGCAACCTTACCGGCGAGGGAGTTGATGACATTGGTCTCTTTGGCTTTCTTCAGTTCGTCGCCTTTCACTTCGCCCACGCCATAGCCCAGCGCCTTGCGCTCGCGCTTGATGCCGAGGGCAGTGACGACGACCTCGTCGAGGGTTTTCTTGTCTTCCTCCAAGACGATGGTCATGCCGTTGTGGGCCTTCACGGTCAGCGTCTTGTAGCCAATGTAGCTCACTTCCAAGGTGGCCCCGGGCTTGACACGCAGGGTGAAGTGACCGTCGAGATCGGTGACAGCCCCTAAGTCTTTGGCGTCTTTCACTTTCACAGTGGCGCCGATGATGGGCTCGCTGCCGTCAGTGACAGTTCCCGACACTGTCTGAACCTGGTCGGTGATGGTCAGGGCCATCGACGGAGATGCGGAGCGTGTAGCAAGCCATGGTGTCATGCTGAGCACGCAGAGACACATCATGTTGGCTGCATTTCGGTTGATTTGTTTCATTGTCAGATGGTTTTTATTTAGTTTGTCTAATAATTATCTTTCCTTGATGGATGAGGATGCCGCGGCTGTCGGCACTGACACGCGCACCGGCCATGTCATACCATGCGTCGTTGGCGGTGGCGTTCATCCGGCTCACCTTTCTGATGCCGGTAGAGACATTATGCTGGCCTGTCTTCTGATAGACACGTACGTAGTCGACGAGCATCTGGGTCTCACTGCCGGCCTGTGGCAATGCTGTGATATCGGAAGGATTGGTGATACCCGTGAAGTCGCCACCCACGGCAAGGTTGAAGATGAGAAAATAGGGCTTGTGGAAATAAGCCGAGCGGCTGAAGCCTTTCTTGATGGTAGCGGTGAAGTAAGGGGTGGCATCGTTGTCGACATAGAACTTCAGATAGTCGTCGTCCCACTCGCAGGTGAAGATATGATAGCCGTCGGTGAGTTCTTGGCTCACGGTCTTGTTGCCGGAAGAGAACTGCCGATGCTTGGCAATGCTCTCGCCCCAGTGGATGGTCCCAGCCACAGTGTTGGCGGTGGCATTGGCGGCGACGGCGTCTTTCATGCCCATCTCCATGATGTCTATCTCGCCGCATTTGGGCCAGTTCACGGTGTCGAAGTCTTCGCCCATCATCCAGAAGGCGGGCCACAGGCCATTGGCCAAGTGCGGCAGCTTGATGCGGGCTTCTATCTTCCCGTGGGTGAAGGAGACCTTGTGGAGGCTGTTAACACGACCGGAGGTAAATGACCGGCTGCCATAGCTCTCGCGGCGGGCTGTCAGCACGAGGTTGCCGTCGGCAATGGTGACGTTGTCAGGGCGGGAGGTGTAGGCTTCGAGCTCATTATTATAAGGAGCGTCGGTGACCTCTACATTCCAGTTGGTGCCTAACGTATTGGTGTCGAACTCGTCGCTCCACACCAGTTCATAGTCTTGTGCATGGACGGCGCCGACGGTGAGGAGCATAAAAGTAAAGCTTAGAATCTGTTTGACGTTCATCGTTTTTAGTTTTCTTTTCGGCTGCAAAGTTAGCCTGGAAAAGCCTTTCGGTGGGTTTGATAGCTGACAGAATAGGTTTGAATGCTGACAAAAGAGGGTGGAAGAGAGGGCCTTCCAGACTTCAAACAGTTCTTCTGGCCTTCTTAGTTATTGTATTTGCTGGGCACTATTCCGAAGTGCTTCTTGAAGAGCGTGCTGAAATATTTGACGTTTGTGAATCCTGTTTTTATAGAGACGTCGAGCACGGAGTCTCCAGTCTTCAGCAGCGCCGCAGCACGCTCCAGTCTGAGCAGTCGGATGAAATCTTGTGGTGACTGCCCGGTGAGCGTCTTCAGCCGTCCGTAGAAAAGCGTGCGACTCATCGCCATCTCCTGACACAGCCTGTCGATGGTGAAGGCGGTGTCGCTGAGATGCTCCATGACGAGCCTTGTCGCCTTGTCGACGAAAGCCTGGTCGTCGGGGTTCAGCTGTACAGCTTCCGGGGCGTTAGGTTCTTCTATCGGTGCTGCTGTGGCATCGGCAGACTTTTGAGCCAGCTCGGCCTCATTGTTGTTGTGAGTCTGTCCAGTCTCATTGTTGTCCGTATGCTGAGCTAACAGGAGGCTCTTGTGGAGATAGTATTTGCTCAGTCTGCGCCGGTTGGCGAGGATGGAGGCTATCTTCGTTTCGAGAATCTCTGTGTCGAAAGGTTTGGCGATGTAGTCGTCGGCGCCTTTCTGCAAGCCTTCTATCATAAAGTCCTTGGTGCCTTTGGCAGTGAGCAGGATGACGGGCAGCCATGAGGTCTCATCGTTTTCTTTGATGCGTCGGCATAGTTCGTCGCCCTGGATGCCTGGCATCATGATGTCAGAGACGACGATGTCGCAGACGTTGTGGCTGAGGTAGTCCAAGGCCTCGGTGCCGTCGGCCACGGTGACGACATGATAGCGCTTGCTGAAAGCCATGCGCATGTACTGTCTCAGGTCACTGTTGTCGTCGACGAAGAGGATGGTGTCGCGGCTCTCGCCGTCGTCCGTCTGATTGATGACGGGCTTCTGGTGTTCGGGCAGTGGCAGGACAACGGTGAAGGTGCTGCCCTTGCCCTCCTCGCTCTCCCATCTCAGCTCGCCACCGATGCGGTTGACAAGGTCGCGGGTGATATTCAGTCCCAAGCCATACCCTTTGCCCTTGGCGGCGTTGGTGGCACGGTAGAAGGCGGCGAAGAGTTTGCTGCGCTCGGCTTTGGGCACTCCCATGCCCGTGTCGGCGACGTCGAGATAGATATGTCGACTTCCGACACGGGCCCGAAGGGTGATGGTGCCGCCGGAGGGCGTGTATTTGATGGCGTTGGAGACGAGATTCTCAAAGATGATGTCGAGGATGGTCTGGTCGGAGATGAATGACATTGGATGGTCGGCAACGTCGGTGCTCAGCGTGATGCCGTTGTCAGAGGCCACCACCATGAACTTCTGAGCCACGGCCTGGATGTAAGCGGTGGCGTCGAGGAGCTGCGGATGGAAGTCATGGGCCTTCTGACTGGCTTTCTGGAAGTCGAGAAGCTGCGATATCATCGACATGAGCCGGTTGCCATTCTCTGTGGCCATGTCAAGGAACTGCCGGCTGCGGCTGCTCAGCCCTTTATCGGCCGCAATGTCCTTCAGCGGTGCCAGAACAAGGGTTAGCGGCGTGCGGATGTTGTGGGCAGTGTTGACGAAGAAGTTGATTTTCTCCTGGTCGTAGCGCTGTTGCAGGCGGTTGCGGTAGTAATTCCACCCCATGTAGGCTATCCACAGCAGCAGAGCCGTGTAGACCATCCATGCCCAGATGGTATTCCACCATGGCTGAGCGATGGTGATGAGCAGGGTCGTGGTGCCTAAGGTGCGGTGGTTGCTCTTGCTGGCGCTTCTCACGTTGAGCACATAGCTGCCTGGCGGAATGTTGGCATAGCGCGCGACTTGCTGTCTAAAGAAAGGACTCCAATGCCGGTCGAAGCCTTCTAAATAGCACTGGTATACGATGTCGTTCTGGTAGCGATAGTTGATGCTCTCGAAGTGCACCATGAGGCTGTTGTGGTTGTGGTTGAGCCGCACCTCTCCCTGCTGCATCATCTTGTAAAGCCTGCTATGCCATGTGCTGTCAGCTGTTATTCCCTCCACGTCGATGTCTGTGATTTGCAAGGGAGCCTTGTAGAAAATGCTGGCAGCCTGGTCGGGAGAGATGATGACGGCGCCTTGGTTGCTGCCGAAAATGAGGCGCCCGTCGCGGAGGGCTGTTGCTGCCTGTCGCTTGTACTCGCACTCCAAACCCTTCATATAGTTGATGTTGACAATCTGTGAGCCATGCAGGCGGGCCAGCCCTCGGTCGGTGCCCATCCACAAGCTGTGGCGGTTGTCCCAGACCAGCGATGACACTACATTCGAGGGAAGACCCTGCGTAGTGGTCAGGTTGCGCACCTTTTGAGACCTTAGGTCGTAGTGGTAGATGCCGCCGCCGTCGGTGGCTATCCAGAGCCGTTGGCTGTTCTCGAAGCGCATGGCATTGATGAAGTAGTTATAGTCGACATTGCTAAACTGCTCGGGATAGAAGATACGCTGTACGCGTGCCGAGCTTCTGTTGATGAGATAGGCACCGTGGGTGGTCCCTACGGCAATGGCGGTGTGGTCGGGCGACTCTACGATGCACTGCACCTCTTTGATGGGATACTCCTTTCGCCCCGAAGCGGACAGGTGGACCAGTGGCCCGTCGAGGCATCCTATCCACAACTCGCCGTGGCTGTCGGTGAGCAGGCTGTAGACATAGTTGGTCTTGAGGTTGCCCAAGGTGTTGGCATAGATTAAATGGCTGCTGCCGTTGGCGCTCACGGCGAAGATGCCATCGCCATAGGTAGCGGCGAGCATGGTGCCACCGTAGTCGGCAAGGCTGAGTACTACTTTATTGTATAATGTGTGGGTCCAGGACTGGGAGCGGCTATGGTAGATGCTGATGCCACGGTCGGTGGCATACCACCGGTTTCCGTTGCTGTCCTCGAAGATAAAGTTGACGCTGTTGTTCACAATGCTCTGCGCATTGAGATATTCGTGTCGGATGAAGACGGGAGTGAGGCCGGTGGGCACAGCGAGGTCTACGCCGCCCGAATAGGTCGTCACCCAGAGGTTGCCCCAGTGGTCGCGCAGCAGGCTGTAGACACCGTTGCCTTGCAGACTTGACAATGGGCTGCCGTCGGTGTTGAGCGTCTCAGCGGTCTGCTGCCTGCTGGGGTCGAAACTGTATACGCCAGCGCCGTCGATGCCAAAGAGCAGGGTGGAGCGGTTCCAGGGCAGGATGGCGCGCACTGGCATCAAGGGCAGATGCAGACCAGGCTGGGCGATGGGCGTGAAGGTGCGGTCGTCGACAGCCATGACGCCATCGTGGAAGGTGCCGAGCCACAGACGATGGGCAGCCGCGTCGTCATAGGAGCAGAGCACTGACCTTAGTGTCAGCATTTTGCTCACCTTGTGGCGCCGTGCTATAAAGACGCCGTCGGCAGCTCCGATGATGATGCCTCTGGCAATTTTCCCTACATGTTGGACGTAATGTCCTTTGAGCAGGAGATGTGGCTTGCCGTTGCCGTCAATGTGGCAGACGCCACGGTCGAGGGCTGCCCACAGACTGCCGTCGCTATCGCAGCATACCTCATTGAGGACCATAGTGCCGCCAAGAAGGTTGGGGAGGTCGTAGCGCTCGGTGAACATGTCCGTCACGGGGCTGTAGCTGTAGAGATGCCCATTGTTGTCGTAGGCGAGGAGGCATCCGCGTATCTTGTAGAGCTTGATGACCATACCGCCGGCATCGCTGTATTGGTGCTGTCGTGGCAGCTGATAGCTCTTCACGGTAAGACCGTTGTAGCGGTCTACGCCGACCTTCGTGGCTATCCAGATAGCGCCGTCGTCGCCTTCGATAACCGAGTAGGCGCGTGAGCTCGACAGTCCTTGGTCGGTATTGAGATTGGATGTGAGGAAAGCACCAGAAATAGCAGGCAACTGAGACTGGCTCCAGCCGCCAAGGCAGTGGACGGCGGATAGCACCACCACTATGAGCAGGCGTAAGAAGCTGTTGCTATGTCGGTTTTCGAGGTTGTATCGTAGGGACATCGTTATTCTTTTTAGGTTTGGTTTGGCAAAGATAACGATAAAAATCCAAATAGATGCGCCAAGCAGCGATAAACTGCACAAAAAAACAGGGCCGCTTATATTGTCTTCCGCTTGAGAAGAAATGTCGAAGCGCATGAAACTGCCGAGATGACGTTGCCATCAATTATTTCTGCCAAGGTAAAAACGGTGGAATGAGGCTGCCGGAAATAATTGGAGGGAGGATAAGACCGTGTTTCTACGTGGTTGCCACCGTCTAAGCTCAGTAATATCTGTTGGCAATATTCCGAATCATCGTGTGGTTGGGCACTACGGCACCTTTGTCGTTATGTGTGAGCAGGAGGCCGGGTGCATAGAAGTCGCAGCCACGGCAGTTGTCAGGGGTGTCGAAGACGTTGCAGGCCAGCTCGCGCTGAACGGCGAGGACGGTATTGGCGGGGAAGGAGGCGCGGTAGCGGATGTAGTCCCACACCAGATTTGTGAGGTCGTGGATATAGCTTTTGATATCCTTGTTGATTTTCATGTTCATGTCGATTCCTTTCTGTTAGAGGTTGTCGTTTTATATTGCACGTAAGCGAAACGGTTGTTTTTCTTACTTTATGCAATGCAAAGTTAGCCTATCGTCGGCAAAAAGCATCTTTTCGGTCGAATCTTTAACGATGTTTGCCGTATGATAGACAATTTATGTTATAACCGCGCGGAATAGGTTAATTTTGACATGACACCACACGCATGCCCTTGCTGAGCCACCTGCTGTTCTACCTCGCTGACGCTTGCCCGGGTATGCTTCGCTGACATCCCCCTGGTCAGCAGGCTCCGTTAATAATTATTATAAAGCAATTATTATAAAGCAATAATTATAAAATAATAATTATCTTTGCATCAGAATCAAATACGGAGTCCATGAACAACAATCCTTTCGTACTCAAGAGCTATGTTTCCGATGAATTCTTTTGCGACCGGGCCGAGGAGACCCAACTCTTGAAGAAGCACATAGAGAATGGACGCAATGTCACGCTGACAGCACCGCGCCGTGTGGGTAAGACGGGCTTGATAGAACATTTCTTCCATCAACCGGACATTTCGTCGCGTTATTATTGCATTCTTATCGATCTCTATGCTACCAAAGACTTGAACGAGATGGTGCAGGTCATGGGCAAGAGTATCTTGAGTGCCCTGACCTCCGCGGGCCGTAAAGCGGCACAAGCCTTCTTACAGTGCATCAAATCGCTCTATGCCGGTTTGACGATCGGCGACGACGGTCAGCCTGAGCTCCGGCTGGGCATGGGAGAACTTGCAGACCCGGCCGTCACCATAGAGGAAATATTTGACTATATCGCCAAGTCGGATAGGCCATGCATCATTGCCATCGATGAGTTTCAGACCATAGCAGATTATCCGGAAGGCAAAGCCGAGGCGTTGCTCCGCACTTATGTACAACATTGCAACAATGCGCAATTCATTTTTTCAGGCAGTCAGCGCACGATGATGAGCGAGATGTTTCTCAAACCGAATCGTCCCTTCTATCAGAGTACGACGATGATGAATATCGGTGTTCTTGGCAGAGACAAGTATGTTGACTTTGCATGCTCATTGTTTAATCGTAATGGAAGAACGCTAAAGCGGGAGACGGTGGAACAAGTCTATGACCGTTTCTCTGGCGTCACCTGGTATATCCAACGGACGATGAATGAGCTCTATGCTGATACACCTCAGGGCGCCACCTGTGCGCCGAGCATGATAGCTCCTGCTTTAGATGCTATTCTCACGGCCAACAGTTTCACCTACGAATCCATCCTCTTCCAGTTGCCGGCAAGACAGAAGGACGTGCTGTTTGCTATCTGCAAAGCCGGAAAAGCCCAACAGCCGACCTCATCGCGGTTTCTTACTACCTATCATCTGCCATCGGCGAGCAGTGTGCAGTCTGCTTTGCGTGGACTGATAGATAAGGAGTTTGTCACGGACGATTTCGGCATTTATGAAGTTTATGACAAGTTCTTTGCCCTTTGGCTTAATAAGCGGTTATGAAGAAGGCTTAGCGGGTGTTGTCAAGGTCTCTTTATCCCGTATGGTCTGATGTTCGCTGGCAAATGCCACGGAAATCACTGGCAAATGCCACGGAGTTCATTGGCAAATGCCACAGAGTTCGTTGGCAAAAGCCACGGAAGATGCTTCCAGACCTTTTTCCTTTGCTTCGGGCAAAGACGGAGAAAAAGTTCAGTCGCTTCAAATGTTTCTCAAAGGAGTCGTGCTATCTGAAAACAAATTTATACCTTTGCACCCATGACGAATAGATTTTCTATCCTAATCTGTCATAGCCGGTATGTCAGCATATTTTTGTACGAAACAAGAAGCAATGAAGGTTTATTATTACCATACTATTGGTGCGCAAGTCGTCTTTAGCAAATGGCAGCAAGGTTTGCTCCCGGCCCATCTGCTCTATGGGGCAATTCATTTGAGAGACTTGGGCATGGATGTGACCTTTCACCAGGCTATGAAGACAAACAGCCGCTGGCGTCTGTCGTTGGACACGGCTTGGAAAGTGTGGAGAAGGCGTAAGAGCATTGATGTCGTCTACGCCACAACTTTCCGGGGATTGGAATTAATTGTATTCTTACGAGCGCTGCATCTCTTTCACAAACCTATCGTGTGCTGGCATCATCAGCCCATTGTCAAAGCGAAGAATCCCTTGAGAGAAATAATCGCACGGCTTTTCTATAAGGGCTTTGACGAGCTGCTGTTTTTCTCGGAAAAGATAGTTGAAGACTCCAAACGGTCGGTCAAGGCCAATCCCGCCCACATGCATATTGTGCATTGGGGAGCGGATCTGCCATTCTATGACCAGCTTGTGGCTATGATGCCTCGGAATATTCCTCATCGTGGCTTTGTCTCCACAGGTAAGGAGCGGCGGGATATGCCCACGCTCGTAGCGGCTTTCAACAAGACCGAAGAACCGCTTGACATCTACATTTGTCGGGAGACTAACGGCTTCAGCTATGAGCATCTTTTCAATCAGTTGACTGTCAACTCCAATATTCAAGTACACTTCATTCAGGGTGATGTGCTCTTGGCCATGGCTAAGAACGTCTATGCTTCACAATGTGCTGTTATCTGCTGTCAGGAGACTAACTACACGGTGGGTCTCACCACCGTCGTTGAGGCCTTGGCCCTTGGCATCCCAATGATATGCAGTCGTAATCCTCAGATGCCCATGGATTTAGAGCAAGAGAAATGTGGCATTCTTGTCGACTACGGCGATGTGAAGGGATGGAAGAGGGCCATTGAATATATTTCCTCTCACCCTGAGGAAGCGGCAGCAATGGGCAGAAGGGGCAGGGCCTTGGCTGAGCGACTCTACAATGAGCGGCAGTGTGGAGAGGAAGTGGCTGAGATTCTTCACGCGTTGTTCTAAGCAAGCAAGGAAAAGTATCTAAGGAGGACGAATAATCGGTAAATGTTTTGGCAAGTTAGTGGAAAATCAATAAATTTGCACAAAAGACAGATGTATGGAACAGAGCAAGCGTAAATATCCTATAGGCATACAGACCTTTGAGAGAATTGTCAAAGAAGGGTTTGTCTATGTGGACAAAACAGACTTGGTCTGGAATCTTATCCATTATGCAAAGTTCATCTTTTTTAACCGTCCGAGACGGTTTGGAAAGTCATTGCTGTCTTCCACACTCCATTCTTACTTCTTGGGGGAGAAGTCTCTCTTTCAGGGATTAAAGATTATGTCTCTTGAGAAGGAATGGAAGAAGTACCCTGTTGCGCATTTTGACCTCAGTGTTGCTAAACATCTTGATAATGCTGGTGTCAAGGAAGAACTTGGCAGACAATTGGAACGATTGGAAAGCATCTATGGCCGTGGTGACAGTGACGTGACTCCGGGCATGCGGCTTGACGGCATTGTCAGAAGGGCTTATGAGAAGACCGGTTCGCAAGTCGTTGTTATCATTGATGAGTATGATGCTCCGCTCTTAGATGTATTGCATGAGAGTGAAAGGCTCAGTGAAATGCGGGAAACGCTGCAAGAATTCTATCAGAGACTAAAGATGTTGGAGCCATTTATAAAGTTTTGTTTCATCACAGGTGTCACCAAGTTCTCGCAATTGAGCATTTTCTCAACAATCAATAATCTGAAGAATATCTCTCTGCTGCCTAAGTTTGCAACGATATGTGGTTTTACGGAGCAGGAGGTGCGAACCGTCTTTAAGGACGACATTCAGCACATGGCACGTCTTTATGATTTGTCAGGTGAGGAGATGTATGACAAGATAAAACAGAAATATGACGGCTACCATTTTGCAGGAAGGTCGGAGGCTGTTTTCAATCCTTTCAGCTTGCTGAATGCTTTAGGTGACGAAGAACTCAACAGTTATTGGTTTGCTTCGGGAACTCCTACCTTTCTGATTCGTCAGATGAAGCATTTTCACACCGATATTACTTCTTTGGATTATCTGGAGGTTCCGTCAACAGCCTTCGATCAGCCTACGGAGAATATGCATGATGCTTTGCCGCTGCTCTACCAGGCGGGTTATCTGACTATTAAGGCTTACGACCGGGAGACAGAGATGTATACGTTGGCAATGCCCAACCAGGAGGTGCGTGTGGGCTATACACGAGGATTGTTGCCTACCTATGTTGGACTTAGCGATGCTGATGTCCAGGCTGGTTTTGCGGTAAAATTCTGGAAGGCGCTAAAGTCTCAGGATATTGATTTAGCCATGCGGCATTTGCAGGCTTATCTCGCGGGTATCCCCTATGTTGAAGGCTTTAAAAAGAAGTTGGCGGAGGCAGCGACAAAGGAGGGCTTCTATGAATATACATTTTATCTGATATTCTCCATGCTCAATGTCTACGTCAGAACGCAGGTGAAGGTTGCCGGTGGACGTATTGATGTGGCGATTTTTATGCCTGACACCATCTATATTATGGAATTGAAAGTTGGTGAGAGCAGCAAGAAGGCCCTTGGACAGATTAATGGCAATGGATATGCTACCCCCTACCTCGCTGACGGCCGTCAGATAGTGAAAGTTGGCATACGATTCTCTGCTGAAAAAATGACGATTGCCGACTGGACTGTGGAAAGATAAAAAGGGATGGAAAAGAAAATATATAATACGGGAGAGACGTTTAACACTCTTGAATATTAATCCAGCCGCATCTCGTCGATAAGATCCATCAGATGGTCGCTCGGGCCGGTAATAGTCTTGCGACAGAACATCTTTCCTGAAGCTTTAAGCCGGGGCAGGTCGCTCTCGTCAAGAATCTTGATGCCATGAGTGTAGTCTATAAATGTCAGTGGCGTCACGTCTTCCAGTTTCGTGAAAGTCGCTACTTTTCCTAAAGTCTTGGACCGAAACTTCTCGTCGTTAAAGGCTGTAGTAGGGATGAAGGTCTCGTCAGGTGCAAAAGAGTCATGGAAGTAATGATAAAACGCTTTGTTATCTGCCCAGTTTTGATAAGCAGCTTCTGCTAATTCCGGACTGATAGCCCACCACATGGCGCCTTTATACAGATCATACTTCTTTCCTTGCGCTGTGAAATGTAAGGGTTTGTGAATGCCTATGCCATAGATGATATGGCGCAGGGCGACACGAAACTTGCTCTTTAGAGTGCCATAAGGCCAATATTTATAGTTGAACGGCCGATGATGTCTGTATTCGAGGCTTGCCTTACCTTGACTCTCCATCGGAACGCCATAGATGAATTCTGTGCCTTTATGAGCTTCGAAGAATTCCAGTATCTGGCTGTTGCTCCAGAGCGGATAGTCGAGTCCACTCATGGAGATGAGGTAGTCAAAGCGTGTGCCATAGTCCAAAGCGTCTTTTATGATCGCCATTTGGCTGTCTACAACGCCGATGCTTCCCCACATAACATTGATGCGCTTCTTGCAGAAGTGCACCCTTGGAGAGTCTATGAGGTTTGTGAAGGCTGTGATATCGCTTTTTGCATCTATGTGAATGAAAAACTCAGCGTCCTGAGGCAGACTGTCAATAAGACGCTTGAGGTGGATGGCGTCGTTATGAGCGGTAATGATAAAGGCAAGCTTTGGCATAATTTCTACTTTAGTTTCTGCAAAGATAGTTATTTTATAGCTAATGTACCAAAATATTTAGTAATTTTGCAGACTGTAATCATATAGACAGTTCATTATCAGGCGGCATATATGCAATATCTCACTCCAGAACTTCAACCCAAATGGAATAGGATACTGTTTGGCATCTTCCAAAAGTTCATTGAAATTTGTGAGCAGAATAACCTCACTTACTATTGTGTTGGTGGCACGCTCATTGGCGCTGTTCGTCACCATGGTATGATACCATGGGACGACGATATTGATGTGTCCATGCCGCGACCGGATTATGACCGCTTCCGTGAGATATGTCGCACAACAGATTTGGGAAATTATGAACTTCGTTGTGCAGAGAATACTGCTGACTATTATTTTCAGTTCTCCAAGCTCTGTGATAAGCGCACTACTATCATGGAGCAGTCTGATATGCCATGTGTATTTGGACTTTTCATAGATATTTTCCCCGTAGATGGTGCTGGTGATGACTTTAACGAGGCTGTCCGCATAAAATATAAATATCGCAAGATACAGAACCAACTTGAGGCTATCTCTACTCGTTATCGTTTCACTACCTTTATGCGACTTTTGGGAGATCGTTTTGAATGGGGACGTTTCGTTCACAAATTGATAGGTTTCTTCTTCCGTAAACCTTACCGCTATATATTGATGCGGCGTCTTGACAAGGCTATGCGCACTTATGATTTCGCTACATCGAAATATGTTGTAACATATAGTGGCGTTTATGACACTAAGGAGATATATCTCCGGGAGTTGTTGGGAACACCCGTCCAGGTTCCGTTTGAGAACCTCAGTGTCAGTATTCCGGAGCATTGGGATGCTTATCTCCGTCATTTCTTCGGTGACTATATGCAACTGCCTCCTGAAGAAGATCGACATTATAAGCATGCAAAAGTGTTCTTTGACCTGGATAGAGGTCTGACGCTGAAAGAAGTGCAGGCGGAATTGAAACGTAGACGTAAGTAGAAGATGGAAACATTGAAGGAGAAAACAGCCAAGGGCCTTTTCTGGGGGGCTCTGAATGGCGGCACCATGCAGTTGCTGAATGTCATCTTCGGCATTGTACTGGCCCGTATTCTCTCACCGGCAGATTATGCCATAGTGGGTGTCCTTGCCATTTTTTCCACGATTGCAGACAATCTGCAGAGCAGTGGTTTTGAAAAAGCGTTGGTCAACCTCAAACACCCAACATACAACGATTACAATTCTGTCTTCTGGTTCAACATCACAGCGAGCAGCCTTATTTATGTTGTTTTATTTTTGGCGGCACCCCTCATTGCTGACTTTTATCATGAGCCTCGACTGACGTCACTCTCTCGGCTTGTATTCTTGAGCTTTGTGATAGCTTCATTTGGTATAAGCCACCATGCATACATGATTAAGAATCTGATGAACAGAGAACTTACTATTTGCAGCATAACGGCCTTAGTGTGCTCGGGAACCGTGGGCATAGTACTGGCCTTTTGTGGCTTTTCCTTTTGGAGCTTAGCCTGGCAGCAGATTGTATATATCTCTGTGCTTAATGTATGCAGGTATTTCTTTACCCCCAATTTTCATAGTTTCCACATCGACTTCTCGCCGGTGAAACAAATGTTTGGCTTTAGTATCAAGTTGCTCGTTACTAATATCATTAATACTGTAAACAATAACATTCTGACTTCAGTGTTTGCCAAATTCTACCCGATGAATAAGGTGGGATATTTCTCGCAGGCTTACAAATGGAATCTGATGGCGGGTAATTTCATCTATAACACCTTTGGCCAGGTGGCGCAACCGGTGTTGGTGAGTTCTTTGGATGATGAGGCACGGGAACAGCGCATCTTCCGCAAGATGATGCGTTTCATCTCATTGGTATCTTTTCCAACACTCTTAGGTCTTGGTCTCATCTCACATGAGTTTATAGTCTTTCTCCTTGGTGATAAATGGGTAGAGAGTGCCACTTTGTTGCGGATACTCTGTGTGGGCGGTGTCTTCCTCCCTTTGCATGTATTGTATCAGAATTTGGTCATTAGCCATGAAAGATCTGATATATATATGTGGGTGAACATAGGGGTTGTATTTACAGTCCTTGCTATGATCTTGGGCTTTCATACATTGGGCATTACGGCGATGGTGATAGCTTATAGCGTCCTTCAGGTAGTGTTGCTCATAGTTTGGCATATGGTTTCAGGAAAGCTGATAGGTCTGACAATATCTAACGTCATCATGGATACGGTCCCATTCTTGGTTGTTGCTTTTATGGTGATGGTTGCTGTCTATTTTACCACAAGCTTTATCACAAACAATTTGCTGTTGCTTTGCGTGCGTATTCCGTTGGCTGCATTCCTCTATTATGCTGTCTTGCGCTTGCTGCATGTCCAGATATTGAAAGAATGTGAGAATTTTATAAAGTCTAAAATAAAGAAGTAAGAATTCTTAGATATGAAGAATCCACTAAAAATATTTGTCATCAGAAAGGATGAACGCTGGCTGACGGTTGGCTTTACCCTGTTCTTTATAATTATGAATGCTCTGCTCATTCATAAGCATTTTGCCAGATTTACGATGGCGAACCATGGACACATAGGAGCCTGGAGCCTTTTCAATAACAGGCTGTATCTTTCAGGTTATGACCCTTATGCATACATGACCCTGACATCATACACGGATTATTATGCTATAGACCGTCACCCTCTGCTTACGGCTTTTTTCTATCCATTGTATCTGTTGAATCATTGGATTATTATGACGTGGAACTTTAATGCTTCCATGTTTATAATGGCAGTGCTGGTCGTTATCGTCTCTGTCTATTCTGCTGTGTTCATGTTCCGTATCTTTAAGGAGGTCATGGGCTTGAAACATTCTGACAGTATTTGGCTGACAGTTCTTCTCTTTTCCTTCTCTTCTGTGATGACATCAGCGATGTCGCCTGATCATTTCATCTTTTCTATGTTCCTACTCGTTATGACTGTTTATATCTTTGGTACATCCATCAAGCAGGGGAAAGTGGTAGAATGGTATAAAGTTGCCGTCCTTTATTTCTTTACAGTAGGCATTACGTTGACAAATGGTGTGAAGACGCTTTTAGGTGCTCTCTTCGTTGATGGCAAAAGGACTTTCCGCTTGAAATATATTGCGCTTGCTTTTGTTCTGCCTACCCTTCTATGCTTGGGCGGCTACGCACTCCAGTACGAATATATCCATATTCCGCATGCCTATAGGACTCAGGCTATTATGGACAAACGAAAAGCAAAGGAGCCCGCCTTTGCGTATCAGGATTCCATTAACCGTCTTAAGGGTGAGCAAATCAGAGGCAGACAGATAAGTGAACTGCCATTAATAAGTCTCATCAACTTAGATTCTTCACGGAAATGGGGAGTCGTGGAGTGGTTCTTTGGAGAGTCCATACAGCTACATCAGGATTATGTCTTGGGTGATATCTACTTGGGACGCCCCATGGTGGTGCATTATAGGTCTTGGTTTAATTACTTCGTCAATGCGGTTGTCATCTTGCTCTTCTTCTGTGGAGTCTTTGTGGGACGGCATAAGCGTATCATACAGATGCTATTGTCATGGTTTGCCATAGATTTCACTATCCATATCATTCTTGGCTTTGGCATCAATGAGGCCAATATCAATGGCCCTCATTGGCTCTTCTTCATTCCTATAGCGATTGCTTGCCTCTATCGCCTGGACAACAAGAAAGTTGTTGCTGTGGTTAAGAATGTTGTGATGGTGCTCACTGTTTATTTAGCGGTTTATAATTGCTGGCTGACAGTGAACTATATGTTGTAAATCCGTAAATATCCTATCATATGAATATAGCCGTAATCTTTGCCGGCGGAACAGGCCAGCGTATGCATACCAAGTCGCGCCCGAAGCAGTTTCTGGAGCTCAATGGGAAGCCGATCATCATCTACACGCTTGAGCTTTTCGATAACCATCCGGAAATAGATGGCATCGTGGTGGCGTGTATAGAGAGTTGGATACCTTTCTTAAAGAAGATGCTGCGGAAGTTTGAGATTAACAAGGTCGTAGAGATTGTTGCCGGCGGCAAGACGGGGCAGGAAAGTATCTACAATGGGCTCTGCGCTGCTGAGAGATTCTCTAAAGAGAAAGGTGGTGAGGACGATATTGTCCTTATCCATGATGGTGTGCGGCCTTTGATAACAGAGGAGACCATCTCGGATAATATCAAAACCGCCCATGAGAAAGGCAATTGTATCACTTGTGTGCCAGCAACAGAAACTTTTGTCGTGCGCCAGAATGATGGGTCTTTAGAGATTCCTGACCGTAATAATTCCTTGATAGCCCGCGCACCCCAAACCTTCAGATTGAAGGATATTCTGGAGGTGGACCGCAAGGCCATGGCGGAAGGGAAGTATAACTTCATTGACAGCTGTACGATGATGAGCCATTATGGCTATTACATGAATACAATTATTGGGCCGATGGAGAATATCAAGATTACCACGCCGACGGATTTCTTCATCTTCAGGGCTATGATACAGGTGCATGAGAATCAGCAGATATTCGGATTTTAAATAGCAACGTCATGGATAAGGTTTTAGCAAGAGACATCAATAACTTCAAAGCATCTTTCCCTTTCAGAGATGAACTGCGAGGAGCTTCTTTCTTGATTACGGGAGCTACGGGGCTGATAGGCTCTACCCTCATCCGATGTCTTGCAGCGCTTAATGAGGGCATTCATATTATTGCACCGGTAAGAAACCTTGCTAAGGCGAAGATGATGTTTGGTGAGAATTTCCCTGGCGTGGACTTCATGGAGTGCAATATCATGGATATCGTTGATGGTGCATTTGGCGATGTCGACTATATTGTCCATGGTGCAGCTCCTACAGCAAGCAGGTTTTTTGTGGAGAACCCCGTTGAGACGATTGATACGATATTCAACGGCACGAAGGCCGTCCTTGACTATGCCCGCTCGCACCAAGTGAAAGGTATGGTTAATCTCTCTTCTCTTGAGGTCTATGGCACTATTCTTGATGACAGCTTACCGGTTTCAGAGAATGTCCAGGGATATCTTGACCCGCTGAGTGTGCGCAGCAGCTATCCCATGGCAAAACGCGCGGCGGAGAATCTGTGTGTCGCCTATGCCAAGGAATATGGTGTGCATGTAAAGACAGCCAGACTGACGCAGACGACAGGGGCCGGCATCGCAAAGGACGACAACCGCATCATTGCCCAGTTCGCACGATTGGCTGCAAAAGGTGAAGACATCGTCTTGCATACAAAGGGTGACAGTGCGCGGCCTTATTGCTATACCATTGACAGCATCAATGCTATTCTATATATTCTTCTGAAAGGGGCTGATGGTGATGCTTATAACGTGGCCAATGAAGAGACTTATATCTCCGCCCGTGGCATGGCCGAATACTTGCAGAAGAATTTCAATCCGTCTATCAAAGTGAGGGTGGAATTAGGCGACAATTATGGCTATGCGCCAGCAACCAAGCTTCGTCTATCCTCCAGTAAACTTAGAAGTCTCGGTTGGAAGCCCCAGTATGGGTTGAAGGAAATCTTCTGTAGTTTGATGGACTATCTGGAAGTCTAATATGACTTTTTGCTGTCAGCATTAGAGAATCAGTTGATAGTTCTCGTCTAAGATGCCATCGTTCTTCAGCCAAAGCAACACGTTAGGGCCAAACCGTAGATTGCGCTTTTTTAATGCTTTTAGCAGGTGAGCTCTTGCCTTTTGCTGCCAGCTGCCGACAGTAATTCTGCTTCCGTCTTTCGGCATGGTTGCAATGGGCATTGTCTTTATTTTATATCCACGATTCATGAAATACATGGGTAACAACCCCTCGGCGATGTAGCCCAATAAGCGCTTGTCGCGGCTATATTGTGACATACGCACATGCTTACGTAGCTCTTCAAGATAGGGAAACTCCCAGGAGGCGAATTCGTCAAACAGGGCCTTGCGACATATAAACATATTACAAGGATAGAAAATCTTATTGGTCAAATAAGCTTGACCTTTTGCGTAGTCTTCTGGATAAAGTTTTTCCAGTAGCTTCATAGCTATGCAGATGTCATCGGGTACAAAGCACTCTGACCAATGATCAAAGACGGTTCTTCCCATGTAAAAAGGCTCTGCAAGGATTATGTCGGTATTCTTGAAAATTCTATCAACATTGTCTTCTGTGAAAACGAAATCAAAGTACCGGCGATAATGCTGCAAACCAATAAATTCGCAGTCGAGGTTTTTCCACCCCCAATACTCAGCTGTAAGCTCGCTGTAATATGGATTCAACTCACTGATGTTGTCTCCTTCATTGTCATTAAGAAAGCCCAAGTCTAAATCTGGATGGAGAGCTTTCCCTACTTGTATCGGAGTGTAAACCTTGTCATGATAGACTTCTGCTTTCTTATGACAGGCTACCAATATCTTTATCTTTTCCATTATGCTAAACTATAACACCGCGATAAATCGTCCGAACGTTTCCACAGCCTCGTTGGTTGTTTCTCTGTCTTTATACGAGTGGAATTTTATCATGGCAAAGTTAATGATTAAAAGGTGAAGATAGCCTTCCTATCTTCACCTTATAATAATTATTAACTTACAAGGTCTACACCCTCAAGGTGCGCATGGCATTGAGGACGCAGAGAACCATCACGCCGACGTCGCCGAAGACAGCGATGGGCATGGCAAGGCTGCCTAAAAGTCCTGTGGCTACGAGGATGAGGATGGCAACCTTCACGGTGATGGCGAAGGACGCATTCTGTCGTGCATTGCCGATGGTCTTGCGTGCAATGCGGATAGCAGTGGCAATCTTCGAAGGCTTGTCGTCCATGAGGACGACGTCGGCAGCCTCTATAGCAGCATCACTGCCTAAGGCTCCCATGGCGATTCCTACATCAGCGCGGGCCAGTACCGGAGCGTCGTTGATGCCGTCGCCGACAAAGGCCAGGGCGCTGCCTACGGGCTTCTCGGCGATAAGCTTTTCCACATTGCTCACTTTGTCGGCGGGTAACAGCTCTGCATGATATTCGTCAAGGCCCAGTTGCGTAGCGACGGCGCGCCCCACATTCTCGTGGTCGCCGGTGAGCATGACGGTCTTCTTCACTCCTAAGGCTTTCAGCAGACTGATGGCTTCCTTACTGTCTGCTTTCACCTGGTCGGAGATGACGACATGACCTGCATAGACGCCATCGACAGCAATATGGATGATGGTACCGGCGAGATGCTTGCACTTCTCACAGACCGGAACCTTGGCGCCTTCCTCTGTCATCATCTTTTCGTTGCCAACACTTACTTCTTTGCCATTGACGCAGGCGCGAATGCCTTTTCCGGCTATCTCTTCGATGCGCTCCACCAGGCAGCCGTCGTCTAAGGAATCTTGCTTTGATGCTCCTTTATCTTGGACAGCCTCATTCAGTCGGTCTATATAGGCAGCACGAAACGCCGCGGCTATCGGGTGCGTGGAGAATCCCTCTACGTGGGCGGCCAGGTGGAGCAACTCTTTCTCTGTCAGCAGCTCGGGGTGGACGGCGTTGACGGCGAAGACGCCTTTTGTCAGGGTGCCGGTCTTATCGAAAACGACGGTGGAGAGCTTGGCTAAAGCATCCATATAGTTGCCGCCCTTGATAAGAATTCCCTTGCGTGAGGCACCACCGATGCCTCCGAAGAAGCTGAGCGGTACGGAGATGACAAGGGCACAGGGACAGCTCACGACAAGAAAGCTCAGAGCGCGATACACCCATGTGACAAGACCGTCCTCATAGCTGTCGTAGAAGAATGGGGGAATGAACGCGAAGGCTATGGCAAGGAAAACGACGATGGGCGTGTAGATACGGGCAAACTTGCGGATGAAGGTCTCACTCTTGGACTTGTTTGCTGATGACTCTTCTACAAGTTTGATAATCTTCGATGCTGTAGAATCGCCGAAAGTCTTTGTGGTCTTTATCTTCAGCAGTCCTGAGATGTTGACACATCCGCTCATCGCCTCATCGCCGATGACGACCTCGCGGGGCACGCTCTCGCCCGTCAGCGCTACAGTGTTCAGGCTCGACTCTCCTTCTATAATCTCTCCGTCAATAGGAATCCGCTCTCCGGGTTTGACGATGATAATCTCTCCGGTCTTGACTTCTGCGGGAGCTACGACGGCAATCTTCCCATCGCGCTCTACATTGGCCGAGTCAGGACGTATGTCCATCAACGCCTTGATGCTCCTCTCGCTCTTTCCTTCAGCATAATCCTCAAAGAGTTCGCCAACTTGGAAGAAGAGCATGACGAAGACGGCTTCCGGAAACTGTGACTCAGCTCCTGGCAAGAAACCAATGAGCAGCGCGCCGATGGTGGCGATACACATCAGAAAGTCCTCGTTGAAAGGGTTGCGCTCCTCGATACCCTCCTCGATGGCTTCTCCTATCACATCATAAGAGATGAGAATGTAAGGAATGAGAAATACACACAACTGGCCCCAAACGGGCATAGGGTACAATTTCGTCACCATCCAGGCGGCAAAGAGCAGTACGGCAGTAAGAAGAATTCTAAGTAGCTTTCTTTTGTCCATAAAAATCTGTTTTCTTTTTCTGGTGCAAAGTTACGGCGGATGGATTGCAACTTGGTTGCAAAGTTGGCCTTTCTAAGCGGTAATGTTAAAAAATATGCCGATAGTTGTTAATATTCTATATAAAACAATAGAAAGAGGCGCAATTTGTAAAAGAAATATTATCTTTGTCATGTTAAATCACCCTATAGTTTGACTCAAATGACCAAGGACGAACGACAAAATGCAATACTGGACAACCTGATGAAGTCAGGCTCTGTGCAGGTTACTGACCTCTCGGCTCAGCTCGATGTGTCGTCGGTAACAATTCGTAAAGACCTTACGGAGCTTGAGAAAGAGGGAAAGCTCTATCGAAGCCACGGCAAGGCAATCCTTATCAATCCTTTTACCAACAACAGAACCGTCAACGAAAAAGAAAAACTCAGCACAGAAGAGAAGATACAGATAGGAGCGGAGGCTGCCAAGCTTATCACTCCTGATGACTCTATAGTGCTGGCTTCCGGTACGACCATCCACGCTCTTGCGCGCAGCATTCACCCGACGAGTCGCTTGACCGTTGTCACAGCCTCGCTTCAGGCTGCTGAGGCTTTGGCACCGCTTGACAATGTGGAGCTGATACAGCTCGGTGGCAATGTCAGACATACCAGTTTGTCTGTCGTGGGAAAATATGCAGAGATGATTCTTGCCGGCTTCTCTTTCAGTAAGCTCTTCCTTGGCGTTGATGGCATTGACCTGGACTTTGGAATCTCCACAACGGATATGCGCGAAGCAGAGATTAACCGGGCGATGATGAATACAGCGCAAAAGATAATCGTCTTGGCCGACAGTACGAAGTTTGGTCGGCGGGGATTTGCCAAAATCTGCAATATGGAAGAGGTGGACATGATTATCACTGACAGCCGCCTGCCCCAGAACATCAGAGACCAGGTTGAAGAGCTCGGTATTGAACTTGTGATTGCCGGAGAGAATACAAAGAAATAAAACTTAATCAGCTATGAAAGTACCATCAGAATTTGACCCGATAAGGCCTTTAGAGCCCGAGGAGTTGTCAGCGGCTTACGATAAACTGTTGGCTGACGACGCCTTTAAGCCTGTCTTGGCTTATATCTATCCCAATGTTCCCATCGAGGTGGTCAGCAAGAAGATGCATGCTTGCAAAACTAATTTGGAGTTTCAGCGTGCCTTCTGCTACCCTATCCTCGAACATCTTATTCAGACACAGAGCACGGGCATCGACATCAACTGTTATCAGGTTGACATTCACAACCGCTACACTTTTGTCAGCAACCACCGTGATATAGTCCTTGACTCCGCTTTCCTTGACAAGTTGCTCATCGACGTTGGCTTTGGCACAACCTGTGAGATAGCCATCGGTGACAATCTGCTGCAACTGGACTGGGTGCGCACATTGGCTCGTATCAACAAGACCTTCACCGTGGAGCGTACGCTGAAGTCCTCGGAGATGCTGCGTGCCAGCAAGCGTATGTCTGAGTATATGCACTTTGTCATTTCCCAGAAGCATGACAACATTTGGATAGCACAGCGTCAGGGACGCGCCAAGAACAGCAACGACCTCACGCAGACGGCTATCCTCAAGATGATGGCCTTTGGCGGTGAGGGAACAATTATCGACAGCCTCACGCAGCTGCATATTGTGCCGGTGTCCATTTCCTACCAGTATGATCCTTGTGACTACCTCAAGGCGCGTGAATATCAGCTCCGCCGTGACCTGCCCTATTGGAAGAAGGGCCCGGGTGACGACTTAGAGAGCATGAACGTGGGCATCAGAGGCTATAAAGGGCATATCCATTACAATCTTGCTCCCTGCATCGACGATTGGTTGCAGACCGTAGACCAGGAGCAGCCGCGCAACAAGATGTTCGAGGAGATAGCGCAGCATATCGACCAAGAGATACACAAGAACTATCTGTTGTATCCTCAGAACTATGTCGCTCTTGACATGATTCAGAATACGAACATGTATACCGACCACTATACGCCGGAGGAGTACGACCAGTTTGAGGAATACATCGTCAGCCGTCTGGCGCTCATAGATATAGAGCACAAGGATGAGGCTTTCCTGCGTCGCTGCCTGCTGACGCAATACGCCTATCCCACTCGCAACTATATCACGGCCAACGAGGGAACAGGCCGGTGGAAGCAGTTCTTCAGCAAGTTCAACTTTATGAAATAAAGGCGGTATGAAGTTCACGTGGACTTCCTTACTGCTCATGCTGTTGGTCGTTGCCTCTTGCACCAATGACCCTTACGATAGTGGAGACTCTCGTTACAGCTATCTGAGGGCCGACTTCGTAGAGGCAACGACAGATGGCAATGGCCGTGTGGTGTCGGCTCTCACCGATGATGGCGTTAGTCTGACTTTCACGCAGCCTTTTGCTGTGTCGTGGATTTCTGAGCCGGATACCTCCTACAGGGCTTTGCTGTATTATAATATCAGCGACAGCACCGCTGACGGCCAGCGTATGAGTGTGGAGCCTCTGACGGCAGGACAGGTCTATGTGCTGAAGGCGCAGACCAGAAGCGAGCAGCAGGCTATTGTGACCGACCCCGTTCATTTTCAGAGTTCTTGGACGAGTCGCAATGGTAGTTACGCCAACCTTCGTTTAGCGCTGATGACGGGTGTCGCTGATAATGTCGATGCCAAACAAGCTTTGGGCTTGGTCTGCGATAGCGTGAAAGAAAATAGAAATGGCCATCACACCTATTATTATAAGTTGTTGCATGACCAAGGCGGAGCTCCACAATATTATAAAGCGACGGTCTTCGTCAGTATCCCTACACAAAAAATGACAACTGGAGATGTTGTCCAGTTGTCATTGAATACTTACGACGGGTGGAAAACCCGCACGTTCAGCTTTTAGTAGAATACTTCTTAATAGTAGAGTCCTAACGAGACTCCTATGGTAGACGCATGCAGGTGGTTGTTGGCGTGGGCGTAGTCGCCGTAAGCCTTTATAAACCACATTGCATGTGTCTTTTTTATGGTCAGCGGAAACTGGTAGGTCAGCTGCACGTGCCCTGTCCACCAGTTGGCGCCATAATAATCTTGGTCAGGGATAAGCACATTGACAGCATAGTCTGTCGTGGCATCATAGAGCGCCAGTTCATTTTTCAGAGACGTATGCAGCCCGGCCTTGGCTTCTGCCCACAGTCTTCCTTTCATAAAGCCATATCCGCCGTTCACACTCCAGTCCATGTATTCGTATTTGAAACGGGAGGTGTGAAGGAGGTATTTGTTGCGTGTCGTTGCTAAAGCCCCGTCAGCTCCGATATATCCGCGCAAGGCCTCGCCATCGGTAATATCGAGGCGGTAGCGGAGGTTGAGGTTGAGGACGTTGACCTGATAGCGCTTCTTAAATGTCAGCAGTGTGGCATAATGATAGCTGTTCAGTCCTGTCTCCGGATCTGTTGTCGTCTCCAGCTCCTGCCGATATTCATCGGCATAAGCCTGCTCGTAGCCTGCGCCGAAGTCTGCCTCGTGGATGAATCGGCCTGCTTTGATGCGGTTGAGGGTTGAGAAGCCAAAGATATACTGCCGGTAGTGTCCCGGCTCATACTTATATTGGCCGTAGATGTCCTCGTTGCCGCGGTCTATGGTAAATCTTGACAGTGAGTAGACGTTGCTGTTCTTATAAGCATACGACAGCTCAGCGCCAAACTTGTGGTTGACCCATTCCCGTTGAAAGGCATTGTATCCATTCGTGATGCCTAATGCGTTTTCCATGCCTGTCATGGTGTAGTACATCAAAGAGGCATCGGTCTGCACGGTCTGAATGTTGGGTATTTTCTCTTTATATCTGTTGTAGTGTCCGGCCAGTCCTATGGCGTTGCTTCCGAAGGAGAATGTGATGGCTGGCGTAATCTGGTATTGCAGCATCTGACTTCTGCTCCTCGGGTCTCTCAGACGGCTGAGGTCGCCGACACGATAGTCGAGTCTCACGCCAAAGCGCCAAGGGCCAAAGTTGCGGGTGCCGAGGGCTGCGGTGAGGTCGATGTCCTGCCGGTCGTACTTGCCTTTTACTGCAGATCCGGAGAAGTATGGGTCGCTGTTGTACGAGCGGCGGACGTCGCTCCAGGCTCTGTCATGGGTGCGGCCGGTGTTGAAGCTGAAGCGTCCGTAGCCATAGAAGAGGCGGCTGAGCCGCTGGTAGCTCTCGGTGAAGAAAGTCAGGTCGTTGCTCATTCCGCCTTCCTGCACGCGATGAAGGTTGCCATTGTGGTGATTGTAGTCCACAGCGGCAATCCCGCGTCCACGGGCTGAGTCAGCGGAGAGCCCGGCGGCGTTCTCTGTGAGCCGCCAGAGCTGTGTGCCATCGCTGTAGAGGTAGGCGCCTTTGTCTGTCAGACGTTGTGCTTGACTGCCAAGCGATAGAGACAGAAGGCATGAGAGCGTGAATATCCTTGTGGTTGTCTTATTCATAATTGCTGAGTGGTGGGGCTGTTAATAATCGTAGTTGCGTGGCTTTGCTGCTGTTATGACTTCAAAGTCGGCGCTACTGTTGTTGGTGTCCGTGAGAATCTTATGACCGTCTTTACCCGTTCGGTTGGAAATTTTCCTTACGACGGTCTCGCCGTTGTATCCCGTTACGGAGTTGATGTATGTGTATCCGGCGTCAAGGCTGTTGACGAGACGTTTGGTGTCTACATCAACCGTGCCTCGGTTGGTGTATTTCAATATCTCTACGGCATCGGTGATAACGGCGTTGGGCATGAGCTTATACTGTGAGCCCTTTGTCTTGCCGTAGGCGTAGATGAGTGGCCAAGCCGCTATCTCGTCTTCAGAGGCTCGGAAGATGACGATGCTGTTAGGACCACCGCTCAGCAGATTCATATAGTTCAGCGAGGCGCTGAAGCTGTAGAGAACCTCCATATCCGGGACGGCGGGGTTGTTGATGAAGGCATTGCGTGTGCGCGTATCGTTGACATCGTAGTCAGCATCGAGGAGGTTGGGCGAGGAGGCTGACCCGGCCGTAGAGTGGTCGATGGCGCTGTTGGCGATGACAACAGTACCTCCCGGTGCAATCTCTTTCGTGGCATCTGGGAAGCGGAAGATTTGTTTGAGAGCCGTGGAGTCAGGATGTTCAGCATTGAGATAGTCGGTGCTCCAACCTTTCGAGTCGCTTTCTACGATTCCTATGCAGAGCCCCGCCACGTCAATGGTGTTGTCGCTCTGGTTGTAGAGCTCAATGTACTGGTCTGCGTTGTAGTTGCGGTTGGCATCATTCTTTGTCCCCGCATAATAGACTTTGCTGATGACGAGGGATCGGCTGATGGAGAGTTGGGTAGGCAGCTGCAGGGTTGTGAGCGCCTCAGTACCGATAAGGCTGTTGACGAGCGTGCCGCTGACAACGGCCCCGTCGTTGACCTGGTCGTCGCCGGTATACTGTTTATACGCATCGCTTGTCAGGTTCCATGATGTTGTGAGGGTGTAGACATCTGGGATGACGCCTTTGAAGTGTGCAATGCCGTCAGCATCGGTCAGCGCCTGCTGTGACTGACCGCCCGACTGTGAGAGGGTGACGGTATGCCCTTCATAGTCGGTGGAGATGAACTCCTTGGGCATGAGCAGGTGGACGTCAACGTCGACGGTCTGGGTCGTGTCATCATAGTCGACGCAGGAAGCCATGCATAGTACGGAAGCAAAAAGCCAGATATATGTTTTCTTCATCATAGTGGATATTAAAGGTTGAAGTAAAGCTCTACGCCATAGCTGAAGTTGTTGGTATTACGCTGTGAGAGGGTAGAGGTGTTGTTGCCTTTGAGATAGGGCTCGTAGAAGAGGCAGTTGTTGACAAACAGCGACAGTCCGCCGAAGTCTCCGAGCTCTTTTGTTACCCTTGCAGAGAGGTTCCATGTTGATGGCGTCTTCGACGGTCCGGCGTTGTTAGCTTTGGTGTCGAGGTCGCTGATACTGATTCCCTGCTGTCCGGCGGGCATGGTGGCGTAGTAGCTGCCGTCGAGTCCGATGAATCCAGACCGCATGTCAGGTGTGATGGCATGGTAGTCTAAGTTGGTGTCTATCCAGCCTGTTGCTTGCTTGTCTTGCGACCAGCTCTCGCGCCAGTCCTGCCAGATGACCTGAGCCGTAAAGGAGGCCACCATGCGCAGCCGGGGAATATTTGTGACGATGCGCAGGGTGTTGAGAAAACGGCGGTATTCATCGTAGTCATAGCCTTCGCCTGTGGGGTAGACAACCTTAAAAGGCGTCAGATTGTAGGCGTTGTACGAACTTGGCAGCAGAGCTGTCTTCACGTTAGCGGCTCCGATATTTGTGCTCCAAGTCTTCGTACGGGAATAGGCACCGCTGAAATAGAACGTGGTATGGATGGGCTTTATCTCACCAAAGTCGAAGTCGAATTCTATGCCTTTGTTGACCGTAGCACTCGTATTGCCCACACTGCCGTTCGACATGAAGACAATATCTTTGCGTGCTGGGTCGTCATAGTTGATGGTTGTTGCGGCGCCGGGCGTCACAACAAGTCCATGGGAGAGGTCATAGTAGTTGGACTCATAGACGCGGTAGGAGGTCAGTGCTCCAAATCCCTTCGGTGTCCGGTCTTGGTAAGCCAGGACGCTGAGCTTGCCTCCCCAGGGCAGACGGATGTCTATGCCGCCTTCTATCTTCGTTGTGGTGGCATTCTTGAGACTCTTGTTCTTCTTCACCTCACTGACTTCCGTGTGGTAGACGAGCAGCTGGGCGGCAGCGTCATCCTGTGGCATGTAGCTGGCGGCAAGTCGGTCCTGGTAAATCTTGTCGGGATAGAGGTAGTCCAGACCGGGCGTCTTGCTGTTGAGGCCTATCCCGGCGCGGAGGTCGAGCCATCTTGTCACGGCAAAACTCATGTTGAAGCGGGGGCTCAGCGCATAGGTGGCAATATCCGATGCTGGCTGCAACGCGGTGAAGCGCAGGCCAAACTGAGCTCTGAGCTGGTTGACCTTGTTGAGATTCCAGATGAAGTTGTCTTCGGCATAGGCGTTGACTTGGTGCAGGCCGGGAATATCTTTGAAAGCGCGGGGACGTCCGTCGGCATTGGGACGGTAAGGACGGCTGTTGTCAGCATTATAGTAGCCTTTACCGCTGTTCTTGTCGTAGTGGTATTCCAGTCCTATCTTGAAATTTTGCCTTGTCTTGCCAGCGCGCAGATAGAAGGCGTCGTTGACCTTTGCGAAGATATTCCAGGGTCTCGACGCCGTATAGCCAGTAGCGAGATAGCTGCCGTAAATCCATGGCACGCTGTAGTATCCGGTCTCATGAGCTGTCAGTATGGCGGTGTTCGCGGTCCCTACATAGCCGGTATTCTTCGTGTCCTGCCACCCGTAGTTGAAACCGAAGGTGTACGACAGTGTGCGTGCAAGCGCCTTGTCGATGTTCAGTCTGCCGTTATGGGTAAGCGCGAAGGTAGCGTTCGTGTTCTTATTCTCACTGCCGTCCTGCTTGGCATCAGGGTCGTTTCCACTCCATTGGCGGGCATAGAGAAAGCGCAGCTTGGTATCGGTATGCCATCGGCGTGTGATGTCATAGCTGTAGCCCAGGCTTCCCGTATAGCGGCCATACGACCGTGTCTTCTCGCGGGGATTCCCCCCAGGCCTTGGCATAGTCGAAGTTGAAGTTCAGAATGCCGGCACGCTCCAGGCGGAAGCCCTTGCCTAAGGAGTAGTTTTGCAGCACGGGGCTTATCTTGCCTTTCACCTGCCATGGCGTTACGCCAGCCTTGGTGTGCACGACGACGAGTCCGCTGGTCAGGTCGCCATATTCTGCTGACGGGATGCCGCGGATGACCTCCACGTTGTCGATGTCGTCGGCAGAGATCTGACGCAGGTCCGTACCGGTGAAGGCGGCTGCATTGAAGCTGCCCTGACTCAGGGCTCCGTTGTTGCTCATTGGCACCCCGTCCATGATGACGCTGCTGCCAAAAGCACTCGTGTTATTGTTGACGAGGGTGCGGAGCTGAAGATTGCTCTGTGCGGTGAGGTCCTGGTTCTGTATGAGCTGTCCGGGAATGAGCTGCATGACATCAGCGAGCGATGCTGCCTGCAGGTGGTCGATGGCCTGCCTGCCGATGAGACTGCTTGTCGAGGACCCGGCGGCATTCTGCTTGGCAGTGACGACGACTTCGCGCAGCGCCAGAGACGTGGGCGTGAGCCGGATGTCGAGCTTCACATCCGCGGCGACTTTGAGCGTCGTGGTATATTCTTGATAGCCGACATAGGTTATCTTCAGCAGATAGGTTCCTTCCGGGACATTGTCGAAGGACGCCTTGCCGTCGATGTCGGTAGCGGCAAAAGCGGTTAGTGAGGGAATGCTTGCCGTGGCCATGAGAACGGGCTCACCGGTAGTCTTGTCTTTTACGGACAACGACACCTTGTGGGCTGAGGCCGTCAGCACCGATAAGAGAAGGAAGATGAAGAGGAGTATTCTCTTTGCCATAAGGAATGTGTGAAAAGTGAAAACTTTGTGTAGCTTTATTAATAGATGCAAAGTTAAGACTTTTCTGCTACTTTTCGGGCGAAAAGGAATACTCAATAATAGGTATTTATAAAAAAAGGAGGCCGGTACTGGCCTCCTTATAGGTATCTTTTATGCTGTTATGAGCGCTTTACAGGCTTTCGAGCACGCGTTTAAGTACAACCTCAGCAGAAATCTCTCTGTTGGCGGCCTCAGGTATGACGAGGCTGTGTGGGCTCTCTATGACATCGTCTGTCACGATAAGGCCACGGCGCACAGGCAGGCAGTGCATGAAGTAGCCGTCGTCGGTCCATGACATATGCTCGCTGTCGACGGTCCACGACATATCTTTCGAGAGTATCTTTCCGTAGTCAGCCTTGTTGCCAACCCCCGGACAGCTCCAGTTCTTGGCATAGACGAAGTCGGCACCTTCGAGGGCTTCCCGCTGGTTGTAGGTGACCTTGGCATCACCGGCAAACTTCGGGTCGAGTTCGTAGCCCTTAGGCTGTGCGATGGTGAAGTCGACGTCGGCAGCGTTCATCCACTGTGCAAACGAGTTTGGCACGGCTTGGGGCAGCGCACGGCAGTGGGGAGCCCATGTCATGACAACTTTCGGACGGCGTCCGCCCTTCCCTGCCTTTATCTCATTCCATTTCTCGTGGATGGTAATCAGGTCGGCAAAGGCCTGCAGAGGGTGTACGGTAGCGGTCTCCATAGCCACGACGGGGCGTCCGGAGTATTTCACAAACTGGTTGACGATGGTCTCGGCATAGTCGTAGTCGCGGTCGGAGAGACCGGCAAAGGAGCGCACGGCGATGATGTCGCAGTAGCAGCCCATGACGGGGATAGCCTCTAAGAGGTGCTCGCTCTTGTCGCCGTCCATGATGACGCCACGCTCTGTCTCCAGTTTCCAGGCACCGGCGTTGACATCGAGCACGATGACGTTCATGCCTAAGTTCATGGCTGCCTTCTGGGTAGAGAGGCGGGTGCGCAGGGAGTTATTGAAAAATATCATCAGCAGGGTCTTGTTCTTGCCCAACTGCTGGTAGTCGAAGCGGTGAGCCTTCACCTCCTCGGCTTCGCTGACAGCGGCATGGAGGTCGCCGATGTCCTGTACGTTGAAGAATGTATGCATAGTAATCAGTTTTAGTTATTCTCTAATCTGTCCGTTGCCCTCAATGAGCCATTTGTAGGTTGTTATCTCCTCCAAGGCCATAGGTCCGCGGGCGCCTAATTTCTGTGTCGAGATGCCTATCTCAGCGCCGAGGCCGAACTGTGCGCCGTCGGTGAAGCTCGTGGCAGCGTTGACATAGACGCAGGCAGCGTCGACCCTGTCCTCAAAGGCTTTGGCATTCCCGGCATTCTCTGTCACGATGCTCTCACTGTGGCCGCTGCCGTAGGTGGCGATGTGCTCGATGGCTTCGTCGAGGCTGTCTACCGTGACGACGCCAGCCTGCAGGCTGAGCCACTCTGTGTTCCATGTCTCTTGAGCGTCGTCGGCGGTAACCTCTGTCAGCAACTCCTCTGGGTAATAGCCTTTGAGGGCTTTGTAAGCTCTCCCGTCGGCATGGAGCTTGACGCCCTTCGTGGCCAACGGCATGACGAGCTGTGGCAGGTCGGTCAGCCGTGAGGCGTGCAGGATAATGGTGTCGAGGGCGTTGCAGACACTGCAGCGCCGTGTCTTGGCATTGTCGATGATGCGCTGTCCTTTCGCTAAGTCACCGTATTCGTCGAAGTAGCAGTGCACGACCCCGGCTCCCGTCTCTATGACGGGCACCTTGGCATTGTCGCGGACGAAAGTGATGAGGCGCTTGCCACCGCGGGGGATGCAGAGGTCGATGTAGCCCACAGCCTGGAGCATGGCGCCCGTAGCCTCGTGGGTGAAGGGCAGCAGCTCTACGGCACCCGTATCCACACCATGTGCTTTCAGCACATCTTTTATCAGCTCAACTCCTGCCTTACACGACTCCTCAGCGTCCTTGCCGCCTTTGAGCACGCAGGCGTTGCCGCTCTTGAAGCAGAGGGAGAACACATCGAAGGTGACGTTTGGGCGTGCCTCATAAATCATACCTATCACACCGAAGGGAACGCTGATGCGGCGCAGGTGCAGGCCGTTGGCGAGCGTCTTGTCCTTGAGGGTGCGCCCTAAGGGAGAGGGTAGGGTAGCGACATGGCGCATGTCGGCAGCGATACCTTTCAGACGGTCGGCGGTGAGCAGCAGACGGTCATACATGGGGTTGGCCTTGTCCATGCGGGCAAGGTCTTGGGCATTGGCGGCAAGGAGGGTGGGAATCTCCCGGTCGATGGCATCGGCCACGGCATTAAGAATCTCGTTGCGCTTGTCGTCGGTCATCAGCTGCAAAGAGCGGCTGGCATGCTTGGCATTGATGAATTGTTGAAGCATATTTTTATTCCATGTAGAGGTAGTCGTAGTGTATCATGGGCTTGACATCATGCTGTCCGATGACCTTCCGGGCCTCGGCGGCGCTATAGCCGCTGCGTCCTAAGGCTATCACCTTCCCTTCCGCATTGACAACGTCGATGATGTCGCCCTCCTCGAAGTCGCCGTCTATGGCTGTGATGCCGACGGGAAGCAGGCTGACGGCCTTGTCGCCCTTGAGGGCCTCCTCAGCTTTGGCATTGATATGCACGCTGCCTTGTGCGAAGCTCTCGCTGTGGGCAATCCATTTCTTGATTCTCGAAGTAGGATTGGGGTTGGGACGAAACTCGGTGTGCATGGTCTGCTGCGGGTGCTCGGCCAGGTTGACGAGGATATTCTCCGACTGTCCGTTGGCGATGATGACCTTGATGCCTTCGTCAGCCACTTTGCTGGCTATCTTGGCCTTTGTCATCATGCCACCGCGCCCGAAGCCGCTCTTGGTATCCTGGATATATTCTCCTAAGTCACGGTCGTAGTTGACCATCGGTATCACTCTGGTGCCCTTCTGCTTGGGGTCGCCGTTATAGATGCCATCAACATTGGAGAGGATGACGAGGGTCTCGGCATTCATCATCGAGGCCACGAGCCCGGCGAGCTCGTCGTTGTCGGTGAACATCAGCTCTGTCACGCTGACAGGGTCGTTCTCGTTGATGATGGGCAGGATGCCGCTCTCCAACATCACGGAGATGCACGACCGCTGGTTGAGGTATTCGCCACGTGTGGCGAAGCTCTCTTTCATCGTCAGCATCTGCCCGATGTTGACACCGTATTCTCTGAACAGGTCGTAGTAGAGTCCGATGAGCTTCACCTGGCCCACGGCCGAGAAGAGCTGGCGCTGTTGTACACTGTCGAGCTTGCGGTCGACATGCACCTCGCCTCGCCCGCTGGCCATAGAGCCTGACGAGACGAGGATGACCTCATAGCCGTGCTTCCGCAGCCAGACAATCTGGTCTACGATGGCCGACATACGCGTGACGTTGATGTTGCCGTCGGGACGTGTGAGGACGTTGCTGCCTACTTTGACGACGATTCTCTTCATTTCAGACAGCCTTTAAATCCTTGTATCACGGCATTGGTGAATCCAGCCTGCTCCATGGCGTTGAGGCCACGGATGGTCATGCCGCCCGGTGTTGTCACCTTGTCTATCTCGGCTTCAGGGTTGCCACCGTTGGCCTGTAGCAGCCTGACAGCGCCGAGCATGGTCTGAAGCACGACATCTTTGGCGTCGTTGGCTTTGAAGCCTAACTCCACGCCGGCTTCTGAAGCGGCACGCACGAAGCGCATGATGAAAGCGATGCCACAGCCGGAGAGAGCAGTGCCAGAGGACAGCAGACTCTCGTCGACAACGAGGCTGTTGCCCACGCTGTTGAAGATGGCCTCTACTTTACTGAGGTTCTTCTCCGCCTGACGGTTGGGGGAGAGGAATGTCATCGACGCGCGCTCGGCGATGCCGATGTTTGGCAGGGCCTGCACGATGTCAGGCACTTTCCCTCCCTCTTCCAGCCATTCGCTGAGCTGGGCGATGGAGATGCTGGCAGCCATGTTGATGATGGTCTGCGAACTGTAGTCCATGTCGGTTTTTATCTCGTCAATGACGGTCTTCACCACTTTGGGCTTCACGGCTATGACGATATAGTCGGCACCGGCGATGGCCACCTTGTTGTCGGTGGTCACGCTGGCGCCGGACTGTGCAAATCTTTCGAGTTTGTTCTCGTGGGGGTTGGCGACGGTGATGTCGTCGGCCCGGAAGATATCACTCTTGAGGAGACCGGCGGCAAAAGCACCGCCCATCTCCCCGGCTCCTATGATTGCTATTTTCATGATTCAAGAACGTTTTTCAGTCTGTAGATAAAGTCGTCGACGTCAGCTTTGGTAATCATCAACGGCGGCAGGATGCGCAGGATATTCGTACCGGCGCAGCCCGTGAAGATATGCTGTTCGTGGATGAGGCGCTGGCGTATGAGCTTATGCGGCTGGTCGAGGACGAGACCTATCATCAGCCCACGGCCTCTCACCTCCAGGATATGGCTGTTGGTCTGTTGCAGGAGACGCAGCTGGTCGAGAAAGTATTCGCCCACCTCGTGGGCATTCTCTACGAGGTTCTCTTTCTCAAAGACATCGAGGACGGCGAGTGCGGCGGCACAGGCCAGATGGCTGCCACCAAAGGTGGTGCCGAGCTGTCCGGGCACAGCCTCAAAGTCTGGTGAGATGAGGACGGCGGCCATGGGGAAACCATTGCCGATGCCTTTGGCCACGGTGATGAGGTCGGGCTTGATGCCGAGCCATTGGTGTGCGAAGAACTTGCCGCTTCGTCCGTAGCCGCATTGTATCTCGTCGCAGATGAGCACAGTGCCGTATTTCTTGCATGCCTTAGCCAGACCCTGTGCAAACTCCGGTGTGGCCATGATGCAGCCGCCGATGCCCTGGATGCACTCCAGGATGACGGCGCAGACATCGCCCTTTGCCAGCTCTGCCTCCCAGGCCGGGAGGTCGTTCATCGGCAGGAAGGTGGTGTGGTCGTTGTCATTGATGGGGGCAAGATATTTCTTGTTGTCGGTGACCTCTACAGCCAACGACGTACGGCCGTGGAAAGAGTGGCTGGCGGCGAGGACACGCTTGCGGCCATTGTGGAAGCTGGCCAGTTTGAGGGCGTTCTCGTTAGCCTCGGCACCACTGTTGATGAGGAAGAGGCTGTAGTCCTCATAGCCACTTATCTTACCCAAGCGGTGGGCAAGCTGCTGTTGCAGTGTGTTGATGACGCTGTTGGAGTAGAAGCCGATGTTCTGCAACTGCTTGTACAGACACTCTATATAATGTGGGTGGCTGTGTCCGATGCTGATGACGGCATGACCACCATAGAAGTCGAGGTATTCCTGTCCTTTGTCATCCCAGACTCGGGCGCCTTTGCCCTTGACGATGTTGACGTCGAAGAGCGAGTATACTTTGAATAATTCCATTTAGAATGCGTTTGCCTTAAGATTCAGTCCGGCCCTCTCGTCGATACCGAACATAATATTCATATTCTCCACGGCCTGGCCGACAGCGCCCTTGAGCAGGTTGTCGATGCACGAGGTCACGAGCAGCTTGTCGTCGATGATGTCGCAGTGTACGAGGGCCTTGTTGGTGTTCACCACCTGCTTCAGGTCGATGGCTTTGTCGGCGTAGTGGGTGAACGGCTGGTCCTTATAGAAGTCCTTGTATCCGTTGACGATGGTCTCGGCGTCGGTGTTGCCGTCGAGCTTCACCACCTCTGTGGCGAAGATGCCGCGTGCGAAGTTGCCACGGTAAGGGATAAAGTCGATGGCGGCTTCAAGATGCCCCTGCACCTGCTTCAGACTCTGCCTGATCTCCGGCACATGCTGGTGGCGGAAGGCTTTATAGATGCTGAGGTTGTCGACACGCCACGAGAAGTGGGTCGTAGCACCGGGCTTCACACCGGCGCCCGTGGAGCCGGTGATGGCGTTGACGCTGACGTCGGAGGTCAGCAGCCCGAGCTTGGCAGCGGGGAGCAGTCCGAGCTGGATGCAGGTGGCAAAGCATCCGGGATTGGCGACATGGTCGGCATGGGCGATCTGCTCACGGTTGATTTCCGGCAGACCGTAGACGAAGTCGTGGGCCTCGGCGGTGGGGTGCTGGGTGTGGGTCAGCGTCTGTGGAGCCAGGCGGAAGTCCTGAGCCAGGTCGATGACCTTCACACCTTCGGGAATGTCGTGGGCTTGCATGAAAGCCTCACTCTTGCCGTGTCCGAAGCAGAAGAAGACGACATCCACGTCGCTGAACGGCATGTCCTTGGTGAAGACCAGGTCGGTATCGCCATAGAGTCCCTCGTGGACGTCGGTCACGGGATTGCCCGCATTGCTCTCGCTGTTGGCGAAGACGATCTCGGCACCGGGATGATGGACGAGGAGACGGATCAGCTCACCGCCGGTATAGCCGGCAGCACCGAAAATTCCTACTTTTATAAGTGAGGAGTGAGGAGTGAGGAGTGATGAATCAAATTGCATAACCTTTAATATCCTGTTTAATGTATCTCTGTTTGGACGTTTTTATTGATGAGATGAGCATGGCTATCAACTCATTACAGTCAGCAGACATACTTTCAAACATCTTATCATCAATGAATCCTGTATCTGACAATAGATGAAGCCAATAATCAGTTTCGTTCGCTTCCTTAAGACTTATTGATAATTTATGAATAAAGTCTTGTGGACTCTGAGCGAATTCTGCTTCACGGACAGAAGCACCTATAGAAGTACCTGACCTGACAACCTGATGAGCAATGTCATAGAATTGTCTATTCTCGACGAGATATTGGTACATCTTAATGATTCTTACTGCAAAAAGATAACTCTTCGTATGAAGAGGCGACTTACTCCTTTTGTAGCCATCAGGATTCGGATCCATTGCTTTATGCTTTTATCGTATAAACATTACAGCCTTTACAGCTCATATTTGGGTAGAGCTTTATGATTCTTCACTCTTCACTCTTCCCTCTTCACTGAAGGCCTTTCTTCTTTTTTTTTAATTGGAAAGCATTATGATTCTTCACTCTCCCCTCTTTTCTCTTCACTGAAAGGGTGTATGCCGTAGTAGACCTTGAGTGGTGTGGAGAGAATCTTGATGAAGCCCTTGGCGTCCTGAGCCGTCCAGCCGTGGTTCATCTCACCGTATTCACCGAGCTTCGACTTGGTGAGGTCGTCGGGAGAGTCCACGCCGACAGTCTGGAAGCTGTAAGGGCGGAGCTTGAGGATGGCCGTACCGTTGACGTGGCGCTGCGAGGAAGTGAGGAAGGCCTCCATGTCGGGCATCACCGGCTCTAAGTACTCGCTCTCGTGGAGGAACATGCCGTACCAGTTGGCAATCTGGTCTTTCCAGTACTGCTGCCATTTGCTCAGTGTCGACTTCTCCAAGAGTCTGTGCGCTTCGATAATCAGCTTTGGTGCGGCAGCCTCGAAGCCCACACGGCCCTTGATGCCGATGATGGTGTCGCCGACGTTGCAGTCGCGGCCGATGGCATAGCTGGCGCCTATCTCCTCAATTTTCTGAATGGCTTTCACCTTGTCGTCGAAATGCTCGCCGTTGACAGCGTCTATCTCACCCTCCTTGAAGGTGATGCGCAACTCGGCTTCCGGCTCCTGGGCGGTGACATGCTTCAGATACGCACTCTCGGGCAGACCCTGTGTCGGGTCGAGGAGCTCGCCACCGCAGATGCTCGTGCCCCAGATGCCAACATTGTAGCTGTATTTCAGCTTGGTGAAGTCGGCGAAGAAGCCATGGGCGTTGAGGTAGTCCACCTCTTCCTTACGCGACAGCTCCTTGTCACGGGTCAGCGTGATAATCTCCACCTTGGGGGCGAGAACCTGGAAAGTCATGTCGAAACGTATCTGGTCGTTGCCAGCTCCCGTAGAGCCATGGGCGATGGCGTCGGCACCAATCTCGTTGGCATAGCGCGCGATGGCGATGGCCTGGAAGATGCGCTCTGAAGATACGGAGATGGGGTAGCAGTTGTTGCGCAGCACATTGCCGAAAATCATGTATTTCAAGCTCTTGGCATAGTACTCCTGAGTGACGTCGAGGGTGACGTACTTCACCGCTCCTAACTTGTAGGCATTCTCCTCATTCTTCTTCAGCTGCTCAGGGCTGAAACCGCCGGTGTTGGCACAGGCTGCATAGACATCCCAACCTTCCTGGGAGAGTTTCATCACGGTATACGATGTATCCAAACCGCCGCTGAAGGCGACAACAACTTTCTTCTTCATATCTCTGGAATTTAATTTCTATTATTAACAACGCGGGGCAGGCATATTATCTTATGTCTGCACCTTATATAAATATGTCTCCGGCTTATTCCTTGCCGTCTATCTTCTTGATTCTCTCCATGACTTCCTTGGGAATGCGGGCGGGGAGATGCTCCTCAGGGTCGAAGAGCATGGCTGTGCAGATGCAGTACTGCCGGTTGGTGCGGTGCAGGATGTCCTTGTTGATACATCCCTCACAGCCCCGCCAGAACGACTCGTCATCGGTGAGGTCGTTGAAGGTCACGGGATGGTAGCCGAGCTGGGTGTTCATCTTCATCACGGCCGAGCCACTGGTCAGGGAGAAAATCTTGGCTTGCGGCCAGCGCACGCGTGCCAGCGTAAAAGTCATGTTCTTGATGCGCTTGGCAAGGCCGAGGCCGCGGTAGTCGGGATGGACAATGAGGCCCGATGTCGTGACATAGTGCTTGTTGCCCCACGTCTCGATATAGCTGAATCCGGCAAACTTCTCACCGTCCAAGGCGATGACAGCCTTGGCCTCGCGCATCTTTGTGGCTACATATTCCGGTGAGCGCTTGGCAATACCGGTACCGCGAACCTTGGCGGCATCGGCTATGGTCTGTAGAATCGTGTCGACATATTTAATATGGCTTTCGTCGGCAACCAAAACTTTTACGTCTTTCATTTCTCTTATAATATCATGTTGTCTCTAAGTGCCTGTATGATGGCGTTGTGGTCAGAACCTTCTCTGACAGCTATAAATATGGTGTCGTCGCCGGCTATCGTGCCCAATATCTCGGGAATGTCGCTGTTGTCGATATTATAGGCAATGCTGCTGGCATATCCCGGCCGCGTCTTGATCACCCCTAAGTTGCCGGTGAAGTTGATGCTTAGGAAGCCGGGGATACCTATCATCTCGGTGGCCTTCATCGGGGTGTGGACGCGCTTGTACATCGTCTCGTTGGGCAAGACATACACATACTGCCCGTTCATGCTTGCGGCCTTGGCGACTTTCAGCTGCTTGAGGTCGCGGCTCAGGGTGGCCTGGGTGATGGCATAGCCCTCGTCGTGCAGCTCGCGAAGCAGGTCTTCCTGACTTCCGATTTCCTTGCTTGAGAGAAGCATTTTTATCGTTTCTAAACGATGCCCTTTGATGTTCATCTGTATATTTATGCTTATTTTCGCTGCAAAGTTAGCATATTAATTGAATATATGCAAGCGTTTGCAAATCTTTTTGTGTGAAATCTTTAGTTTTGTTGCGCAAAACAGACAAAATCAATTGTCGCTCCCCGCTTTTGCTAACAGTTTACTATATGCGCTGTATTTTAATTGTATATCTATTCTATTTTTCCCTTTATATGCTAAAAAAGGCCTGAAACGGCGGTGAAATGCTAAAAATATATTAATTTTGCCACATCTTTAAAGGATAACCAATGAATTTATCTATTTCAACGTGGCTGCCGGGAGGCACGCCGAAACGTTTTGCAGCTGCCGCAATGCTGTTGATGAGCATAGCGGCAGAAGCGCAGAGTCTAAAAACAGGTATTATTACGGATACCAAGGGAGAACCGTTAGTTGGTGTCAGCGTCGTTGAGCAGGGCACCACCAATGGCACGATGACGGATGCCAATGGACGCTATTCTTTGACTGTGAAGCCGGGGGCGAAGCTCAAGCTGACCTATGTAGGTTTTGAGCCGCTGACCATCTCTCCGGGGCGCAGTGCCGTCATGCAGGAAGACCGCAAGACCCTCGATGAAGTTGTCGTCGTGGGCTATGGCACCATGCGCCGCAAGGATGTCACCTCCTCCATCACCACCGTCAGTTCCAAGGACCTCAACCAGGGCGTCTTCACCGACCCGGCGCAGATGCTGCAGGGCAAGGTGGCGGGCCTCGTCGTCTCCTCTACGGGCGACCCCACGGGCACACCGTCCATCACGTTGCGTGGTGCCTCGTCGCTGCGCTCCGGCGACGCCATGCAGCCCTATTATGTCATCGACGGCATTCCGGGAGTCGACATCTCCATGGTAGCCCCCGACGACATCGAGAGCATCGACGTCCTGCGCGATGCTTCTGCCACGGCCATCTATGGCTCCAAGGCTGCCAACGGGGTCATCATCATCACCACGAAGAAAGGCAGCAAGGGGCGTACTGCCATCACCTATAATGGTTATGTCGCACTCAGCAGCGTACTGAAGAAGCTCGACATGGCCTCTGCCGCTGACCTGCGGGCTTCAGGCCTCCTCGTCGACGACGAGGGCGCCGATGTGGACTGGCAGGACGAGGTGCTGCGCACCGGCGTGAGCTTCAACCACAACCTCTCCATCAGTGGCGGCAACGACGACACGAAGTTCATGGCCAGTCTCAACTACTCCGACAACGACGGCGTGGTGCGCGGCACCAAGATGGAGCGGGCCAACGGTCGGGCTCTCGTCACCACGGACGCCCTGAAGAAGCACCTCACCCTCACCGCGGGCGTCAACGCCATGACGGGGACGGGACATGGCGTGCCGGTCAATGCCAACGGTGAGTCGGTGCTGGAGGCCATGAACTATTATCTCCCCACCAACCCCATACGCAATGCCGACGGCTCCTGGTTTGACTCGGAGGTGGGCACGCACAACTTCAACCCGCTGTCCATGATTAACGAGGACAAGAGTGAGTTCACCTGGCGGCGCTTGCAGTTCATCTCCAAGGCGGCGCTGAAAGTCGGCAAGGACATCGTATGGAATGCGGACTACAGCTATAACACCTCGCAGCGCACGTTCAGCAGCTATGACAGCTCGCAGTCGCAGATCGTCAAAGGCTACAACGGGCAGGCCCACCGCTCCACAGCCTCCGGCAACAAGCACAACTTCGAGACCTACGTCAACTACAACCATGACTTCGGCTTCCACCATCTCGGCATCATGTTGGGCTATAGCTATGAGCAGCAGATGCGCAACGACGGCTTCGGACTGACGGTGCACAACTTCTATGACGACACCATCGGCTTCCACAACCTTTCTTACGCCAACCTCATCAATGGCATGAGCGATGTCGACGGCTCTGTGAAGGAGACCATCCGCAACAAGTCCTACTATGGCCGTGTCAACTACGCTTACCGTGGCCGTTACATCCTCCAGGGCACGCTGCGCCGCGATGGCAGTTCGGTCTTTGGCAAGAACCACCGGTGGGGCACCTTCCCCTCGGTGTCGGCAGCCTGGAATATCAGCGAGGAGCCTTTCATGAAGAACAGCTTCTTCGACCAGCTCAAGCTCCGCGCTGGCTACGGTGTCAGCGGCAACGCCTTAGGCTTTGGAGCCTATACGGCTGTCGCCACCTATGGCCTCGACACGGGCAGCAGCTTCGTCTATACCAGTCCCGACGGCGCTACGACGACCTACTACAAGCTCATGGCTACCAAGAATGCCAATCCTGACTTGAAGTGGGAGAGCACGGGAATGTTCAACATCGGCCTCGACTTCGCCTTCTTCAACAGCCGCCTCAATGGTACCATCGAGTTCTACAGCAAGAAGACGTGGGACCTCATCTGGAACTATCCCGTGTCGACGAGCATCTATCCCGTCAGCACGCTGACGGCCAATGTCGGCGACATCTCCAACAAAGGTGTGGAGCTCACGCTCAACGCCACACCCGTCAGCCGCCGGGATTTTGTTTGGACGACGAGTCTGAACCTCTCCCACAACGCCAACAAGGTCACCAAGCTCACCAAAGGCCGCTACAGCGTGAAATACGTAGAGACGGCGGACCCGTTGGTGTCGGGCATGTATGCCAACGGCTCCACGGAGCGCATCATGGAGGGTGAACCCCTCGGCACCTTCTACACCTATGAGTGGGCGGGGCGCAACAGTGATGGCGTCTCGCAGTATTGGGTCCACGACCCCGTGACGAACAAGCGCACGGGAGAGCTGACGACATCGCCCGTGCCTACCGACAAGACGAAGGTGGGGTGCGCACAGCCTAAGCTGACCTACGGCTGGAACAACACCCTGACGCTCTTCTCGAAGCTCACGCTTACGGCCTTCTTCCAGGGCAACCTCGGCAATAAGATTATGAACTCCACGCGCGCGCAGTTCTCGTGCATGTCCATCCTCTCCGGTGGCAAGAACGTGCTGCGCGAGACACTCCAGGACCCCGCTTTCCCCAACGATCCCAACTACTTCATTCCTTCCACTTACTATTTAGAGAGCGGCTCCTATCTCCGCCTCGCCACGCTCTCCGTGGCCTACACCTTCAACCATCTCGGTGGTTGGCTGCGGTCGCTGCAGGTCTATGCCACGGCGAAGAATGTCTTCACCATCACCGGCTACAAAGGTCTTGACCCGGAGGTGGAGCTCAGCGGCACAGAGCCAGGGCTGGACCGCCGCGAGACGTTCTATCCCCACACACGGAGTTTTATGTTGGGCGTAAAGGTTAATTTCTAATTCCAAGATTTATCAATGAGACATATTATTATATACACCCTCACGGCGCTTCTGCTGTTCACCTCTTGTGGTGGACTGGATGTTGACGTCGAGTCACAATACACAGGCTATCCTAACAGCGACGTCTCGGAGCAGGCTGAGCTCGCCGACGTCTACTTCCATCTTCGCACCACATGGGGCCTGCATTACATGGAGGCCCAGGAGCTGTCGTCGGACGAATGGGTAGGCCTGAGCTTCTCGGGCGACTACTACGATGGTGCCACCTTCTCGCACCCCACGCTGCACAATTTCAACTATGCTGACCCGAGCATTGGATGGTTCGATGATGTCGAGGCTGGCGTGACAAAGGCCAACCGTGCCATCGCCGACCTCAAGGCCAAGGGTGCGGCCCAGGACCGTATCGCCTCGGCGAGGGCCATGCGCGCCTTCTTCCATTTCGTGCTCATGGACAGCTATGGCGACGTGCCCATCTTGGACAGCATTCCCGGTGTCAACGACGTCGTGGAGCGGCAGCCAAGGGGTGACGTGGCACGCTATATAGAGAAAGAGCTGAAAGAGATCATTCCACAGCTCACCACGGAGAACAGCGAGTCGACCTACGGCAAGCCGACACGCTGGATGGCGGAGGCACTGCTGGCGAAGTTGTACATCAACTGGCCCGTCTACACGGCGCCCAATGTCACGCAGTATGATGCGGCCACGGCCGTCAACCCGCATCTCGACGATGTGGTAGCGCTCTGCGACGACATCATCAAGAGCGGGGAGTTCAGTCTCTCAGCGGGGGCCAACGGCTATCGCTCGAAGTTCTGGCCCACCAACGGCTATCAGATCAAGGATTTCATCTATGCCTTGCCCTATGAGACAACTTCTGCCAAAGGCATGATCTACGGGCGCCCGCGGACGTGGCGCCAGGGACTCTCCGATGGTAATGGCGGACCGGGCTATTACGGCGCCGTGCTGTCGCTCTCCACAGGGGGCAACTTCTCCATGACGCCGGAGTGTGCGGACAGGTTTTCCCTTCAGGGCGACGACCGCAACGAGAATATCATCGGCGGGCAGATTTATATGTTTGACCCCAAGACCTTTGCCAAGACCGACAAGCCCTACACCTACAAGGGCGTGCCCGTAGTGCTGACAAAGAATATCGAACTCGACCCCAAGGACAAGGAGCCCGAGCGCCTCGACTGTGGCAAGAGTGTCAAGGGATGGTCGCAAGGATATAAGTCGGTGAAGTGGTTCATCATCGACAGCGACTATAAGAACGACCGCAACCAGAGCAATGACGTCCCCATCTTCCGATATGCCGACATCCTGTTGGAGAAGGCCGAGGCCATCACGCGTGGCGCCAAGGCCACCAACGGCGACACACCGCAGAGTCTCTTCAACCAGATTCGCGCCTATGTCCACGCGCCCCTCTTGGACCATCAGCCTTCGCTCTCCGAAATCTTGGAAGAGCGCGGACGTGAGCTCTTTGACGAGAACTGGCGACGCAACGACATGATTAGATTTGGAACCTTTGAGAGCGAGTACGGATTCCATAAAAAAGGATTCCCCACTGCACGATTCGATAAGGAATGCCGCATCTTCCCCATTCCTAAAAGCACGCTCGAACAGAACAACAACTGGAAACAGAATGCTGGATATTAATGACAAGGGATAATAGTAAAAGACAATTTGCTGCCCTTGGCTACATCTACGACATATGTCACACATTTCCGTGGCATATGCCGTAGACTTCGCTGGCATTTGCCGTAGACTTCCGTGGCATATGCCGCAGACATCGCTGGCATATGCCGTAGACTTCCGTGGCATATGCCGCAGAAATCGTTGGCATATACCGTGCATCGTGCAAAGAACTGATGACAGGCAGGAGGCGGACAGCGACACTGTCCGCCTTTATTATTACATGCAATTGATTGGCTCAATTATCCAATCAATATAGTTCATTCTCGTTATTGTCTGCTTCATGTTCTTGTTTCGTTGCTTCATGTATTTTTCATGGTTGCCAAGATAGTCATTTTCATCTATTCTTATTAATTTTGCACGCAGAAAAAACAATGTGAAGACTATGAATAGGGTAGTGTTAATATTGCTTTGCCTTTTTACAAGTGTCTCTGCTTGTATGGCAAAAGGCAGTGAAGATGATAAGGAGGATTTCTTACATCATAACGTGTCGTTGACGGGTGGTCTGACTGTTGATACTTGGAATTTGGAGCTTTCTTATCGGTTCTCACCCTTCAGGTATTTTGGTATTGGTGCGGGTGTGGGCTACTGGAAGCAATATGAAAGTGGTGGTCTTCCGCGTCAGGCCATGGCTTGGAAGGTGAGTGATGATTATCAGGAGATAGCCGACTTTTATCTACGACCCAATGTCATGTTGTATACACCGGATTTCTTTCATATCAGGGACTGCGGCTTTTCTCTTTATGTAAATCCCGGTGCCATTCTGAATGCTCCTTATGGGCATGCTTTGCTGGATGTCATGGGTCCCTATGGGGAGGTGGAGGATGCAGATGATGTCAACAACAGTCACGGCCGTTGGGCGGCTTTTGACCTGAGATTAGGTCTGCGTCTCGGTGCTAATGAGTCGCATATCTTTATAGGATATGAGACGTCGAACATGGATGTCTATGGCATGTACCGCCCGATTGTCTACCGCGGTGTGAAGTTCAATGATTTCTACCCAAAGAGGAAAAGGATGAAGGGTGTTACCCTTGACCTTGCATTGGATTTTTAGGCACAGTGGATATTTTCCGTGGGGCGGATGTTTGTCTTCTTCACTGGTTACAGATCCGTAGTTGGTTAGAGAGGTCGTTGCCCAAGGTAAATAGTTTTTTAACCAAAACCAAGAAAACCTCTTTGTGTCAGCGCCAAGGGCTAAGGCCCTTTGCCATTTGCGGTTGGAGGGCTTATGAGAGGCCTGCCTCTCATAAGCCCTCCAACCGCAAATGGCAGATTCTCCTTCGTCGAATCTTGGCGCTGACACAAAGGAAAACCTTAAAAACAGGCTATCGCGATGTAACTTCTAATTTCCAATTACTATATCTTATCGCCAAGCACCGCGCCAGCCTGTTTTAAAGGTTTTCCTTGCTGTGATGCAAGCCTGAGGAACGAAGGCTGTTTCATCTCCGGTGCCGGCTTGCTTCGGAGCAAGCCGGCACCGGAGATGAAACAAAGGGCGCAACCCTTGCATCACAGCAAGTGTTTTGCTTGTTTTTGTAAAAGGATCATATTCATGAGCTCTCTACTCCCCCAAAAGGTTGCTCCGATGTGTCCTATCCGTGCCACGGGAAATATCCATTGCGCCCTATCATTTCCCTTCCACCGTGCGCTTGACGGTTGGGATGTTGAACTCAGAAATCTTACTGATGGACTTCCCTCCCTGCACGACGCTGACGCAGATCTTTGCCGAGCCGTCTTTGATTCTGTTGTCACCTAAGACGAGAGCAGTATAGCGGATACCCTGTCCGGGAGCCAGCTTCTCCACATGCATACTCGGTGAGATGAGGATATGCTTGTTGCCCGAAGCCTCCACGACGGTGGGCACGATGTCATAGAGCGTTGTCTGGCTGCGGTTGAAGATTTCGAAGATGACCTTGCTCATCTCCCCACGTTCTATTTTTCCGTCCTGGTTGTCGTCGAGGAACCGGGCGTTCTTAATCTCTATGCTCGGCGAGTACTTCAGATTCCCGGTCAGGTCCTCGACGCTGGAGTGCATCGGCATCGTCGTCTGCGGCTGTTGGGTGGTCACCGAACCGGTGTAGTCGCTGCCGTTGAAATCGTAGATACGGTCGTCGCCGCTGTTGGTAGCGTCGAAGCCGCTGTCGTAGCTCCCTTCGTTCTGCTGTCTCTGCATCCTTGCGGCGTCACGCTGGGCCTTGTCGCGGTGATACTGGTCGAGGTCGTCCTGGCGCTGCTGTTCGCGCTGCTGGTCAGCGGCATTGCCGATGGCAGCACCGGCTACAGCACCACCCACCATGCCGACGATGGTGCCCACGTCACTGCCCCGCGGACCTCCGGCGATGCCACCGATGGCCGAGCCGAAGATGCTGCCCAATGTCGAGCCCGTATAGGCTCCCATGCCCGTGTAGGTGTCGCAGCTGCCTAAGAGTAGAACTGCCGACAAGCCGATTATCAAATTCTTTTTCATAGCTACTCGTATTTTGTCCTGCAAAAATAGCGATAAAAAGAACAATGCCGTATGTCTTTTCTCCTATTTTAACATAGGGAAATCCCTATTCTTATCTCTCTCAGTGTTACCGTTAGAACGGGTAGCCCACGGCGAAGTGGATGCTCTGGCTGTCCTTGAACTTACCGACATTATAGAAGCCTGAAGCATAGGGCACGTGGAGGCCGACACCCCAGTCGAGGCGGATGACGAGGAACTGCATGTCGTAGCGCAAGCCCACGCCGGTGCCCAAAGCCATCTCCTTGAGGGCATTCTTCATTTGGAACTTGCCACCCGTGCGGTAGTCGTCTTTCATCTTCCATACGTTGCCGGCATCGAGGAAGACGGCGCCGTAGAGGTTGCCGACGAGGCGGGGACGGTATTCGAGGTTGGCTAAGAACTTGATGTCGCCCGTCTGGTCGAGGTAGTAGACATTGGCAGAGGCAGCGTCGTGGTAAGAGCCGGGGCCGATGGAGCGCACGGTGAAGGCGCGGATGGAGTTAGCACCGCCGACATAGAACTGCTCAGAGTAGGGAGCGTCCTCGGAGTTGCCGTAGCTCCAGATGACGCCGGCGTCAACATGGCCCACGAGTGAGGAGTGGTCGGTGAGGTGCCAGGTCTTGACGAGTTTCGTCTCTACTTTTAGGAACTGAGCGTAAGGGTTCTTGAAGAGTTCCTTGCTCTTGGTGTCCCATTTCTTTCCTGCTGCCATATAGGCCAAGGACAGGATGTTTCCTGATTCGCCCACTGTCGTCTGCCACCATAGCGTGTTGGTCTTCGACGACGGCGAGGTATAGGTGTAGACATACTGCATGCGCGGGATAAACTGGTCGCGCATGGTATAGTAGAGGTAGGGGTTGGCCTGGAGCACGGAGTCGAAGGCTGCCGACGACCGCCGCATGTAGTCGAAGGAGAAGATGAGTGGTGAGAACTGGTGGCGGCTCGTTGCCGAGGTCTGCAGGGAGTAGGTCCACTCACCGGAGACGACATGGCGTGTGAAGTAGTTGGAGCGCCGGATAATGTCCGACGAGAACTTCAGCGTCGTCGTCGGTGTGGAGAAATAGTGCGTTTTCATGGCGCGTCGCCACATCCACCGCCGGAACTTATTCTGCCAGGGCATGACGAGGCGCGGGAAGGTCAGTGAGGCGTCGATGCCATACTCGTAGCTGTTGAGTTTGGAGTGCGAGCCCTCAGCCTTGTGGCCTGTCTGCCATTCGTAGCTGCCTTTGAGGTTGATGTCAAGGAGCTCGCCGCCCCGGAAGGCGTTGCGTTTGGTCAGACCCACGACGATGCCCGGACCAATGCGGTTGTTGGTCTTGCCCGTGAGGTTGGTCTGGACGTAGAAGTCATAAGGCTTGTCAAAGAGCAGGTTGAGGTGCAGGTCGAGGGTGTCGTTGCCGATGGTGTCCCGAGGCGTGAAGTTGAAGTCTACGAGCGAGAAGATGCCCGTCGAGGCCAAGAGGCTGGCGCTCTCCTGGTGGTTCTGGTAGCTGTAGAGGGCGCCGGGGCGTATGCGCATGTTGTTGAGCACGACGCCGGTGCGCAGAGGCGGCTTCTTACCGTTGTAGCGCACGGTGAGGTGGCGGAAGGCGACGGAGTCCTGGAGAGAGTCGCTGTACTGCCGCCGCATGTCAATCTTTATCTTTCCGATATGCCATGTGCGCTTGGCGATGGCAGGCACGTTGTCAGCCTCCTGGAAGTGGAGCAGAGCCCGCCCCGGCACGCTGACGGTGTCGGCGAGGTAGGAGGAGTAGGAGGGCTGGTAATAGAAGTATCCGTTGTTGCGGAAGAGGCTGCTGATGCGCGAGCGCTCGGCGTCGAGGGTGTTGGCATCGAAGGGGTCTCCATTCTTTATCTTTGCCTGTGCTGTGGTGGCTCTGATGAGGCTGTCGGCATCGTGGGGGAAGTCGACATAGCGCAGCGAGTCGATGGTGAAGAGGTGGCCCATGTCCACGGTGTAGCCTATCTTCGCCTTCTTCGGGTTGTGCTGCGTGATGACGTCGTAGGTGACGTTGCCGCGGAAGTAGCCGTGGGCTCTGAGCACGGTGCGCGCCACGGTGGCCCGCAGCTCCGGGTTGACCCATGACATGAGGACGGGGTTGGAAGCGAACGACTTCATCATCCATTGAGAGAAGCCGTCGTCCTTGCCCACAAAGGCGTTCCATACCCACAGTCCCACGGGGAAGGGCGTGCGCAGACTGCTCGAGCCGAAGAGGGCGCCGTTGGGGGCTGTGGCCAGGGCAGCGTCGAGCTCCTCCTGGGTAGAGGTGAAGTGTGCGTCTTTCTTCTCGGCTTTATATTCTATCTTGGAGATTCCTGTGTAGAGCTGGTCGCCCTCGGGGATGCTCCTTGTCGTGGAGCAGGCGGCGAGGAGTAGGAGGGTGGAGAAGCCGATGACAGCGGGCAGCAGGCCCGCAGGGTGTTTGCTATGGTGTTTCGTCATTTCGTTGTCGTGTTAGAGGTACCGCTTTTCTTGTTCTTGGCGGAGTCGTTGGGTATTGTGGTCTCGTCGTTCTCCCAGAAACGCAGGATCTCGCTGAGCTTGTTCATCTTCTTCCGCCAGAGAAAACCGCCACCGAACTTGCTGACGTTGCCTTCGAGCCAGTCGTAGCTGTCGCGGATGTAGTAGAGGCTGAGATATTTGTTGGAGAGTGCGGAGAGACGGTATTCTAAGGAGACATTGTCGAAGAAGGTCTCGTTCTGCATGGCCACATCGGGGCCCGTAGAGATCTTTCCGCCGATAGATATCTTCAGCCTGTTGTTCCAGAAGCGTCGGGCGAACTTGAAGGAGTAGTCGGTCTGCAGCTGTCCGGAGCCCGTGAAGGAGTTGTCGACGCCAAATCCGATGTCGAGGGTCTTCAGTGCCTTACCGGAGATTTGGTTAATCTGTGCGTTCAGGAAGGCCGAGAGGGCGGAGTTCATGGAGAAGGAGGCTGTGTTGCCTTCGGCGAGGTACATGCCCGTGGTGAGCATGGCCACGGCCATCTTGCCGCGCTCCTCCTTGGTCATGGCCTGCAGCTGGTTGTGGATGGTCATATCCTCAGGAGCGTCGATGGTGAACTCCAAGCCCATGTCCTGCAAGGTCTTGGAGACATTGACACCGCACGTGAAGTTGACGACACGCCCGTTGCCGGAAGCAGCTCCCACTGTCGATTTCGTCTGCTCTGTTGCCGTGATGCTCAGTCGCGGGTTCATGGGGTCGCCGGTGAACTCGATGTAGCTGCCGTCGGCGATGGTGAAGGTCTTCAGCGGGATGACGGGGAGCTCGTATTTCATCTCACCGGAACCGATGGTGTAGCGCCCGCGCAGGATGATGCCGTCGGCGACATTATACTGCATGCGCATGCTGCCGCCACCGATGACGTCGATGTAGTTGGACTTCGACGAGTTGAGGTAGCAGTCGATATGAGCGCCGTCGTCGATGGTCACCGAGAGGTCCATGTTCAGACCGGTGAGTGGCGGCTTGTTGACGACATCCTGAGTGGTGTCACTGAAGTTGGTGAACTCCACGAGTCCTTGTAGCTGGTCGTCGGTGGAGAGCGGTGAGTCCTTGAGGTTGTATTTCAGGTCGGTGGTGCCTAAGACGTTGACGACACCCCTGACCTTGAGGTTGTCGATGAGTCCGTTGGCCGTCCCGAAGAAGTTGACGTAGGCTTTTCCGAAGGCCTCGGAGCGTGCTGTCTCCTTGGCGTCGACGAGGAGGTAGTTGGTGGCGCGCATGCGTGTGTTGACGGCTATCTTCGAGAGGTCGGCGAAGTCGATGGATCCGGAGATGTTGAGTGGCTCGTCGTTGTGTGAGAACACCTCGAAGTTCTCCAAGACCAGGCGGCTGTTCTTGATGTCTACGGGGTCGTTGGCGAAGCGCACCTCTACGCCGTAGGGCTCGGAGTACATATAGCAGGAGTCGAGGTATACCTCACCGTTGACATCGGGTGTCGTCGGTGAACCTTTGAGTGTCAGGTCGCCCTCGGCATAACCTTTGAAGCCGATGAGCTTGTCAGGGATGAAGCCGTTGAGGAAGTCCATGGGCATACGCTTCATGTCGAGGTTGGCGTCGAGGACACCTTTACCGGTACTATAATAGGTGCCGGAGAGGTTGCCTATCTCAGCGCCGTCTTTGGTGATGATGCCGTCAACATAGTGGGCGCTGCCCGACTTTGGCATGTAGGTGAACTCAGTGCCCACGTTGCCCATGGGACAGCCGGAGTAGGTGAGGTTCTCAACGTTGACGGACGACGACAGCGACGTCTCTTCCTTGGTCTGGATGAGGTGGAAGTCGCCGTTGAAGATACCCTTGATATCGGGGGCATAGGGGATGACGGCGAGGATGTTGCCGAGATTGAAGCGGTTCAGCGACATGGTGATGTTCTGGAGAGCATCCTCGTCGGTGTCGTCGCTGTAGATCTGCACACCGGTGCCATCCGGGGCCGTGAGCTTCATGTCGGCTCTGACGCGCTTGTCGGCACCGAGGTAGACGAAGTTGCTGTCGTTGACGGAAAACTCCTTATAGCCTAAGATGGGGTTGTTGCCCGTGAGGTGGACGGCGATGCCTTTGTCCTCCATCTTGGCCATGAGGTCGAGGCCCACGCCGAGGCGTCCCTTGGCGTCGTAGATACGCGGCTTCATCCATGTGCCGTGCTCGGTGATGGCGCCGTCGAGGAGGGCGTGGAAGGTGATCTGCGGATTCTTTGGACCGTTGACGACCTCCAGGTCGTATTTCATCTCCTTGTCCGCTGAGGCGAGCTGGAGTCGGACGGTGTCTATGGCCATGCTGTCGACGACAAGTCCGTAGGCCTGTGCCGTACCGTTGATACCAGTCCTCGGCGACGACGTGATGTCCATGGCGATGTTGTCGAAGGCCATACCGTAGTGCTTCAGGGCACGGGCGATGAAGTTGTCGTTGCCGGTGACGAGGTAGAGCTGCATCTGTGGCAGACGGCTGCGCAGGCGGGCCTGATCTATCTCCTTGTTGGTCATCTGGCGCTGCATCTCGTTGATGAACGGGGTGATGGCATTGACGAGGCGCTCATAGCCACCGTGGGAATGGAGGTTGAGGTGGAAGTCGTTGCAGTCGACGACGGCACGTGTGGTGTCGCGGTTGGTGAGGATGTCCATGACGACATCATTGGGGCGGTAGTGCTTGGTGCCTTCGCTGAGGGTAATGTCGGAGAGGGAGCCCTGGGCCTGATAGAACTTCTTCAGGTCGGAGGCTACGTCGACCTGTCCGCAGAGGGCGACGTTGATGGGGTCTTTGACGAATCCCAAGCCCTGGAGGTCGGCATGGGCAAGGTCGCAGGAGAGAGTGGCCTGGATGAACTTCGTCGAGGTGAGGGCGTCGATGCCGATGAGCCCTTTGAAGAGCTTGTTGCGGCTGTCGGCGTTGACGATGAGGTGGCCGCCGCCCAGTCTGGCCGTGACCTTGATGTTGTCAAGGTTGTAGGCCGCATATTGCAGGCGGTTGATGTTGGCAGTGGCGTTGAGTGTGGCATGCGAGGATCGGAAGTCAGTGCCCTGTCCCCGGGCCGCTATCGTTCCCGTGAACGGATGGATGGGTTGCCCTTTGAGGAAGTGGCTGATGGGGAAGCGGCGGGCCGCAAGCTTGGCGGCATAGGCCATACGCCGCGTGTTCAGACTGACATTGCCACCTAAGGAGCCGCCGCCCTGTGTGGCGTTGAAACGCGCTGCTATGGCAGAACCGTCGAGGCGGATATGGCCGCGCAGGCCGATGCCGTGGGGGATGTTGACCGTCGAGGTGACACTCTTGGGCAGCATGGCCTTGACGAAGTCGAGGTTGGCGGCATTGGTGTTGACGCTGACGTCGGCCTTCAGCCGCTTGGTGTTGTCGAGGTTGGCTAAGAATCCGTTGGCCCGCAGCTTCACGATGCCGGGCATGGCAGCATAGAGGTTACGGATATGCATCTTCTGCATGTTGCCGCCCACGGTGCCGTTGACGACGAGGGGCACGCGCGGGAGGCTGGCAGCGAGGGCCTTGGGCAGATAGGGTGCGCCAAGGGTTCTGATGTCCTGGCTGCCGATGGAGCCGCGGAGAGTTGCCGAGAGACTGTAGCTGTCGGTGCTGTCGGCGGCGTTGTCAAGGCGGAAGGCTACAAAGAGGTTTGTCGACGGCGTTGTCAGCCACATCCCAGGCAGCGTGATGCCGAGGCTGTCCATGCGGAAGGGACCGCGTAGCGAGGCCACCTGCATGCCGCTCTTCTCGTGGAAGGAGGCCGACCGCAGGACGAGCCGCAGCTGTGGCGAACAGAAGAAGAAGGAGTCGGCGCTGAGGCTAAGGTTGCTCAGCGCTAAGTGGTTGGGGTCTATGCCCTGGGTGCGCGGGCGGAAGGTCTGGTCGAAGGTGGCCCAGCCCCCCTGCAAGTCGATATGGCGGGCGCTGTAGAGGCTCTTGTAGAGGTCCATGAAGACGCCCTGGGCCTTGCCCTCGTCCATGCGCATGGCCACACCGATGGTGTCGCCGGGAGTCTGAAGGGCGAAGGCGGTGTTGCTAATCTTTACGTTGTCAAGGTTGATCTTCCAGAAGTTCTGCGAAGGTGTGGTGTCGCGCTTGGCGGTGTCGGCGAGTGCGACATTGATGTCGGCATCGGCAAGGATGGCGCTGTTGACCCGGACATGCTCCCGGCTGAGGTCGATGCCATGGGCACGGACCTTCAGGCGCCCCACCTTACCGCTGATGCGCACGTTGCTGATGAAATGGGTGGTGTTGACCTTGGCCTGGAGCAGGGAGAGGTCGTCGACCATGACCTGCTTCTTCAGCAGGGGCATGAACTCCACGCTGACGACGAGACTGCGCACGTCGGCAACGGTGTCGGTCTTGCCCTTGATGGAGTCGTTGGGCTCCATCATCTTCACACCGTTCAGCGAGAGGTCGAGGGGAAAGGCCAGACGCACATTGTCTACAGTGACCGTCATGCCGGTCTTCTCTGAAGCCACACGGGCAGCCTGCCGCACGGCCCAGTTCTGGAACGGCGGGAAATAGAACAGAAGGGAGAGTATGATGATAAGGGCGACGAGGGACGCTAAGCCAATCCCCGTCCATTTCAACGCTTTTTTCATATTTTGCGCAAAGGGTAATCACATGCAAAGTAAATAAAAAAAAAGGAGATTTAGAACATTGTGTGGCTATTTTTATTCAGAAGCGCTGATGTTTAGTTTTTTTTTCGTAAGTTTGCACCTACTTTTATGTCGTAAGGCCTTACGCCGCGCATATAAACTGTAATCATTATGAAGAAGATACAAATCATTAATGGCCCCAACCTCAATCTCTTGGGTGTTCGTGAGCCCGGCATCTATGGTCAGTCGTCGTTTGAGAGCTATCTGCCGACGCTCAAGGCGCTCTTCCCCGATGTAGAGATAGCATACTACCAGAGCAATATCGAGGGCGAGCTCATCAACAAGATGCAGGAGGTGGGCTTCTCCTACGATGGCATCGTCCTCAACGCTGGTGCTTACACCCATACCAGCATAGCCCTTCTCGACTGCATCCGCTCCCTCCACTGCCCCGTTGTGGAGGTGCACATCAGCAATGTCCACAAGCGTGAGGAATATCGCCACCACTCTATGATTTCCGCTGGCTGTCTCGGTGTCATCTGCGGCTTCGGCTTGCAGGGTTATGAGCTGGCCATCAGAGGTATCCTGGCACAATGAGAGACGACATCGACATCGAGGGCTATGCCGCCCGTCACAGTGATGCTGAGGACGACTACCTCTACCGGCTGTGGCGTGCCACTAACATTCATACCGTCCACGGCTTCATGGCTTCGGGCCATCTGCAGGGCCGCCTGCTGAAGATGCTCGTCATGATGCAGCGCCCGCGTCTCATCTTAGAGGTGGGCACCTTCTCGGGCTATTCCGCCATCTGTCTGGCGCAGGGACTCAAGGAGTTGGACGGCGGGAGGCGGCAGGAGAAGGACTACAGAAAGGTCGTCACCTTCGAGATTAACGACGAGATGGAGGACTTTACGCGGAAGTGGATTGACGGCTCCGAGGTGGCCGACTATATCGACTTCCGCATCGGCGATGCCGTCCGCGAGGCTCCCCGTCTCGGCTTGACGTTCGACATGGCGTTCATCGACGGCGACAAGCGTACCTACTGTGAGACCTACACGGCTGTCCTGCCCCTCATCAGTGCAGGAGGCATCATCCTCGCTGACAACACGCTGTGGGACGGACATGTCATCGACAAGGCCTACGACCGTGATGCACAGACTCTTGGCATCCGCCGTTTCAACGACCTCGTCGCTGCTGACGACAGGGTGGAAAAGGTCATCATCCCCATCCGAGACGGCCTGACAGTCATAAGGAAGAAGGGGGAGGTACTCAGCGGATGCTGGTTGTAAGGTAAGATGACAGTACGAATGCAAACTTTTTTGCATGTCGTAACCATTCAATTTAGGCCTTCTTTACGACCAACTAAAAATCCCGAGAGTACTCTCGGGATTTTTTATATTGATATGGCAGCGGTCGTACTAATTGATTTTCGTAATTATGCTATGCCGTTATCAAAAGCGTCGAAATAATACCGGTGGTAACCATATCGTAACCAAAACTGGTGGAATTGATGCCAAAGTCAACATTTCCCCTTTGTGGGAGATATCTTGGCACGTAAGCGTGCCAAGATATGGTGACTTCAGACATGGCAGTGGTTGGATTTTTATCGTACCACTACTTTCTTTTTTCCTATTATATACAAGCCTTTGGGAAGTGCAGTGGCATTGCCGACGAACCTTCCGTCGAGGGTATAGGCCTTGTTGTCGGCAACGGCTGTCGGGGCGGCTATTGAGCTGATGCCCGTGTTGACGGCGGAAGAGGTGACGGTGACAGTCGTCGTAGTCAGCTTGTTGGCTATCGAGGCGCATATGCCGTTGCCCAGGTCGCAGAGTGAGACAATGGAGTCGGTGAGTTCAGTGACCTTGGCATCGGAGGCCGACGAGGCCGTGAGCTGGAGAGGCTTGACGATGGTACGGTCGGACTTTGTCTCAGAGTAGCCCACCAGTGTGGCCTGCCCTTTCACCACAGCCATGCCGGTGACAAGCTCGTCATAGTTGTTGGTCGCTCCCTCATTGAAGGCGTCGGTGGCAGCCCACAGCGTGCTGAAGTCGGCGGCATTGACGGCGGCTACATACATGTCGGTCGCGCCGGTGGCCGTCACCGACGTGTTGAAGCCGAGCTCACCGTAGAACGTTCCACCCACATAGAGCTTGCCGTCCTCAAGCGTGAGGGCCGAAACCTTGTCGGTGCCATACTCGGCAGCTTTGTCGTTGGGCTTCGTGTAGAACACCTTGGAGTAGTCCACCGTTCCGTCGGTGACCTTGGCCAGGATTACCGGACAGGAATAGATGGTGCCGTCGTCGGTGGTACTGGTAGCCAAAGCGAGGTCCTTCTTGCCGTTGGGCGTTACCAGCACCTCATTACCCATGCCCGTGAAGGCCGCATAAACCGATGAGCCATCGACGGCGATGCGGCATGACTGCGGGTTCTCCTGCGCCGACGTCAGGTTGGTGTCGTTGGCGCCCTTAGCCTGCAGGTAGGCCACCGATGTGGCTCCTGTGAGGTCGTCGGCGCTGAGCGCCATGATGCCGAAGCTACTTAGGTCCATGTACATAGCATCCCAGACATTGATGTAGCTGCCGGGCCACGACATGTTGTCGAGCTTGACATTGCCAGTGTATTGTGCCACGACATATACCTTGCCGTCGCTCACGCGCACCTGCTGGGGCAGGAATTTCACGTCGCCCGACTCTGAATCGTACAGCCCGCTTTTAGAGATGGAGGCATCAACTGTAGGATAAACTGTGCGGATGTCGCTGAAGGCTCCGTCGGCGGTGAGCTTGGCAATGAAGCCAGTTACCACGGCCTGCTCGTTGGGCATGCCCGTAATGGTGGTTGTCTTGCTGTCGGCGCCGGTGCAGGTCACCTCGTCGGCAAAGGCGCCCACGGCATACACGTTGCCCTTGACGTCGGTGGTGAGGTCTCTGACATAGGCATTGCCATAGAGCGTGGCAATCCAGAGTGCACTGCCCTGTTTGTCGTACTTAGCGATGTAGGCCGAGGTCATGGCGTCGTCGTTGGCCACGCTTTTTGAGCCGAAGCTGAAGGCCTGGTTGTAGGTGCCGGTCACGATGACAGAGCTGTCAGCGGCCACGGTGACGTGGGTCTGGCCCAGCTGAGAGGCCTCGCTTACGGGAGTGAGTGACGCGGTCCACAGCGTGTTGCTGGTGGTTTGAGCTGGCAGTACAGAGACTGCCAGAGTTGCGAGAAGTGAGAATAAAACTTTCTTCATAAGCAATGTGGATTATAGTTATTTGTTGCTGTTGACAGGCCATACGGCTAGATTGGGGTTAGCCTCTATGGCCTCCGATGGGAAGCGAAGGGTGTAGCGGCTATCGTGCTGGCCGAGGGTGAACGTCTGGTCCTGGTAGGTCTTGGTGAGCTGCGGCTCCGTGGTGCGCCTGAGGTCGAACCAGCGGTGTCCCTCGAAAGCCAGCTCTCGTGTGCGCTCGTTGCGTGCCTCTTCTATGAGGGCTGCGGCATCCATGTCGTTGAGCCGTTCCATCTGGGCGGCATAGCCGGCGGCATTGAAGCGGCACTTAAGCAGTGCGCTGAGCCATTTGCGCGCCGTTGCGGCGTCGCCTAGGCACGCTGCGCTCTCTGCCGCGGTGAGATAGGCTTCAGCGCTGCGGAAGGAGCAGAGGTAGGTCTCGCTGCCTCCCTTGAGCAGGGTGTAGCGGCTGGAGCTGATACGTCGGTAGAACGAGGTGCGGCGCAGGTCACCGCTCTGATAGAGCGCCACCAGGTCCTTGTTGGGACTGCCTATGCCCACGTAGGCTGCCGGCATGATGTTCTCCAGTGCGACGATGCTCTCCACGGAGTTGTAGGCGTTGGGCAGGGTCTTCGAGGTGTTCATGTCCTCCAGTGCTGGATGCGCCTCGATGACGGCCTCGGCAGCCTCGATAGCCTCCTTCCACTGTCCCATGTAGAGGCAGACGCGCGCCCGCAGGGCCTCGGCAGAGATCTTGTTGAAGCGATAGTTCTGGCCCGACGGCCACTCGGTGACGTTGAGCAGCTTCGAGGCCTGGCTGATGTCGGCCAGCACCTGGTCGTAAACCTCCTTGAGTGAGCTGCAGTAAGGCACGGAATTGACGTCGGCCTCAAGCATCAGCGGCACGCCGCGTGTGGTGTCGGGATCCACTTGTGTGTAAGGCTCGGTGTAGAGGTTGGCCAGCAGGAAGTGGCAGTAAGCGCGCATCATGTAGCTCTCGCCCACGAGCTGGTCGATGTCCGACTGGCTGGCGTCGCTGATCTCATGCTGATGCTCAATGATATAGTTGGCGATGTAGATGGCGTGGTAGTAGCGTCGCCAGCCAAACGATGTCGTTGTGGTGGCCGGTGCCACGTCGTTCCACCGCCAGATGTCGAAGTAGCTGTCGTAGTCGTAGGACGAGGTAACCGACGGCGAGAGCACCATCTCGTCGCCGCGCAGCGTTGTGAGGCCGCGGTCAGAGGGAAAATACTTATACTCGTAGGTGATGAGTTCCCGATACTCCTCACCCGTCTTGGCAATGACCTTGCCAGTGGGGGTGATGTCGAGGAAGTCGGAGCATGCCGTCATCAGCATCGTGACGATGGCGGCTGCCAACGGAGCCATTATTTTGTTTCTCATTTATACCTTATTATTATGGGTGTTACGATAATGTGGTCAAAAATTGACGCTCAGTCCGAAGATGAGGCTCTTGGCCACGGGCTGTGCGTAGGGATTGCCCATGGTCTCGGGGTCGAGATAGTTGGTGTAGTCGCTTGCCACGACGAAGAGGTTTCGGCCTTCAAGGGAGAGCGACGCTGACTCTATGCCGAGAGGTTTGAGCCACGTTTTGGGCAGTTTGTATCCGAGGCGAACGCTCTGCAGTCTGGCGTAGCTTTGGCTGCGTACCCATACGTCGAGCATGCTATAGGTGTCGTACTCCGAATATCGGATGAACTCTGCAGGACGCTCGCTACTCGTCATCAACTTGGAGTAGGCGGCAGAGAGTCCCGTCTGCGAGGCATCAGTCCAGCGGCGCAGTATCTCGGTGTTGGTATTTAGTCCGCGGTCGTAGTTGGTGGGTGAGTAGTCGGGTTGCACCCTCACTTTCATGCCGAGGTTGAACATGATATTCACGCTGAGCAGCCAGCTCTTGTAGGTCAGCTCATTGATGAAGCCTCCCGAACATTTGGGGTCGGTAGTGCCCATGTAGGTGTATTGCGCGCGCTGTTCGGCCGCTGAGAGTGTGCTGCCTCCCGCGTTGTTGAGCTTGAGGAAATCCTTCAGCGTGGAGGTGGACCCGTCGGCGTTAACAAGGAGCGGATAGCCGTCGCTGTCGAGGCCTGCTGTCTTATAGGCGAACAAGGCTCCCACGGGATGGCCCTCGCGACTGGGATAGGTCTCGTTCTCTGCTACGCTCTCGTGCAGCACCTTGTTGGTGTTAAAACCGAGATTGACGGTGGCTGTCCACTTCCAGTCCTTGGTCCTCACGGGCATGGCATTGAGGGCAATTTCCCATCCCCTGTTCTCCATGCTCGCCCAGTTAATGGTGGTCGAGGAGAAGCCGGTTTCGAGGGGCAGCATGCGCTGTCCTATGAGGTCGGTGCTTTTGCGGTAGTAGTGGTCTATGGTGAGTCTGATGCGGTTATCGAACAGGCCGAGGTCGATACCGATGTTCACGTTGCTTGTCTTCTCCCATTTCAGGTTGGGGTTTGGAGCCGTCTCCGTTGAGATGACGCGCTCGGTGTTGTTAGGCAGAATGGTCACCCGGTCGTAAGTGCCGATGAGGTAAGGCGATGTATTCTTGTCGATGTTGCCCTGCAAGCCATAAGAGAGGCGCAGGTCGAGATTTGAGATCCAGCCTACATCCTTCATCCAGTTTTCCTGCCCTACGCGCCACAAAGCGCTTGCCGAGTAGAGGGGCAGGTAGCGGTATTTCTTTGCCACGCCAAACACATCGCTTCCATCCCATCGCACGCTCCCGCCCAGGGTGTAGCGGTGTAACAGGGTGTAGCTGCCTGTCGTGAACCACGACACGTAGGCGTTGTCGGTAAAGGTCTCCTTATGCAGCGGATACTGCTCGGCCACGTCCTGTGAAGGGAAGATGACAGGCTGCGTGGTCATGGTGCGGGCGTCGTAGCCGTAGGCCGCCGACCATAGCGTCTCCTGCTTGGTGCGCCGTACTTCGGTGCCGGCCATCAGCTCCACGTCGTGTATGCGCGAGAACACGCGGTTCCACTCAAGCATGGCTTTCCACGTCCACTGACGGCTGTGCGACTCGGTGACCTTGGAGTAGCCGCCGTCGGGGAAGATGGACTTACTTGAACCGTCTGCCTGCACGTAGGTGGCATATTCTTTTTCCTTGCGCATGGCGTAGCTGTCTTGCCCCGCGTAGCGCTTCAGGCGGTAGTTGTCGAGCTGAATGCCAAACTGGCTGGTGAGTGTCAGCCCTGTCATGATTTTCAGCTCGGCGTCGAGAATACCCATGAATGAGTTGTCGCGGCGGCGATTGTAGGTGTTGTCGCGCTCCTCATAGATGTTAAAGTCTGGCACCTCCGACTCACGTCCCTGCACGTTGGTATCGTAGATGTAGTTGCCCTCGCTGTCGAACGGCTGGTAGTAGGGATTGACGCGCCGGGAATAGTACACTGGGTTGGTGAAGCCGCCGGTATCGGTGAGGAAGCTGTTCTGCTTGCGCTGGTTGGCAAAGACCGAGAGTCCAAGTTTCAGATGGGAGTTGACGCGGAAGTCGGTCTTCATGGTGAGGTTGTAGCGGTTGTTGTCCACGCCCTTTGTCACGCCCTGCTCATCGTAGTATCCCAGGGAAGCGTAATAGTGCGAGCGGTCGGAGCCTCCCGATACGCTGGCGTTGTATTCTTTGTTGAGCACATTCCGGAAGAGTATGTCGTTCCAGTCGTTATTGATGGTCTTGAGGGAGTTGATTTGTTTTTGAGCCTCTTCTGAGAGGGCGTTCCATCCGCCGGAGATGAACGTGTTGTACTCTCCCAAGTTGTCAAGGATATTGGCCACGCCTCCCTTGTGTGGGCGGTAGGCATATCCCGCGGAGAGCAGTCCGAGTTCGAGATCCACCTTTTGCTGCGCATTGAGCAAGTTGAGGCGGCTAATGTCGGTACGTGGGCTGTAAGTGAGCTTGGTTGAGAAGTTGATGACCGGCTTCCCCTCATGCCCGTGCTTGGTGGTGATGACAATGACACCGTTGGCGGCGCGCGCACCGTAGATAGCGGTGGCTGCCGCGTCCTTCAGCACCGTGATGTTGTCAATGTCGGCCGGATTGATGCCGGCGATGCTGGTCTGATAGACATCGTCGATGTTGTTGAGTTCGTTAATTTTTGGAATATCGGTGCCTTCGAGTGGAATGCCGTCAAGCACCCAAAGCGGCTCCTGCGTGCCGTTGAGCGAGGCGGTGCCGCGGATACGAATCTTCACGGGCGCGCCCGGCGCTCCGCTCGATGATACGGCCGCGAGGCCCGCCACCTGTCCGGCGAGGGCCTGGTCGATGTTCTTGACGGCTCCCACGGTCTCGTCAGATATCTTCACTGTAGAGACCGAGGCCGTCAGCTTGCGGCGGTCAATCTTCTGGTAGCCGGTGACCACCACCTCAGCCACCGTGTGTGCGGCCGGCGAGAGCCTGACGGTGTAGTCGGTCTTTCCGGGCTTTAGCTCGATGTTTTTCTTGTCGTATCCAAGGTAGCTCACGGCGAGCGCCGTGGTGTTGTCGGGCAGTGAAAGGGAGAACCGGCCGTCATAGTCGGTCACGGCTCCGGCAGCCTGCTTCCCGTCTTTTGTGATAGCGGCCACCGTGGCGCCGATTAGCGGCTCATTGGACAGTGAGGCGTCCAGCACGCGTCCTGTGACCGTCACCTGCTGGGCATGGGCCGCAAAGGCCATCAACATCAAGAAGATAGTACAAAGATATTTCATTTTTTTGTCGATTTTGCGTTATCTGTTTAGTCCGAGTGCCGTGTTGATGCGTAGCACAAGGTCGTCGTAGTGCATTTGCGCGGCCAGCGAGGCTCCGTTGCGCCTGGCCTTGAGCAGGGTCCTGACGCGCAGCAGCTCGCCCCGCTTCACGCTGATGGCGTCGCTGTTGCGAATGACCTGAGAGCCGCCCATGTCGATGGTGCGCTGTCCCGAGTCGAGACTGGGCGTGCCATGGCGGTCAATGAGTTTCTTGTTGATTTTAATGCTCTCGCTCTCGTTGGCGGCGGTGATGAGCGCGTCGACGAAACTCTTCTGCAGGCTACGCTGCATCACGTCGGGCGTTCTGCCGGCCAGCGTGGCGGCAAAGATGTGGCGGTGGAGCATATCTATCAGCTCCACGGGCGTAAAGGCTTTCGCACCGTTGGCGGCCTCATTCTCCGACATCCTTATCAGGCGTTCGTTGTCGAGCAGGTCCCAAAGAATATAGTTTTGCTCATTTTTCAGCATGTAGTTGGGTTCTTCCTCAGTGACGCCCTTCAGTGTGGTACGCTGAATGTATATCTGTCGTGATATCTCGTTGTCGAAGAGCCACTTGGGATAGGTGAGAACCTCGTCAAGGAGAAATCGCACGGCACGCTTCTGTCGCTCCTTTTCTACAAAGGTATAGGCCGGCTCCTGTGTGCCGAGCTCGGGGCGGTTGAGATACATTCCGCCTACGTTGGCAAGCACGTGATAGAGGTAGAGCCCCCACTGATAGACAATCTGTCCGTAGTAGCGCGAGGCTTCGTCGAAGCCCTGGCCGGGGTCGCCCGTGCGGGTGTAGTCGATGATGTGGGGGACGAGCCGCTTGAGGTTAGCTATGCCGTAGGCTGCCGACTTCATGGCATCGTCGCCCAGGTCCTCGCTCAGAGCGCGGGGGTCGATGGCCGTGCGCTGGGGCTGGGCCTCACTGTATCGGTACTCCTTGCCCTTGTGGCGGCTGAGGAAAACGGCAAGTTCCTTGGGCTCGTCGGCCTGTGGGGGATACCAGCGGTAGCCCCACTCGATGGCCATCATGTCGTAAGGACCGAGATGGGGCGAGAAGGTGCTCACGCCGTCGCCGGGCTGCGCAACATAGTTGAAGCGGGCGTAGTCCATGATGGATGCCGCCGTGCCTCCCACGCGGCTGGTGAAGGCCTCTGAGCGCAACGAGTCGGTGGGATAGGCTGCTGACGCTATCATGTTGTGGCGAAGACCGAGCGAGTGTCCCACCTCGTGGCATACCACGAAGCGCGCGGCGTCTCCCACAATGCTGTCGGGGATGTTCAAGGTGCGGGTGCGCGGGTCGGTGGCGGCAGTCTGCACCATCAGCCACTCGCGGATAAGTGACTGCACGTTGTGCCACCAGATGATGTCGGCCTCGAGTATCTCTCCCGTGCGCGGGTCGATCACTGAGGGCCCCATGGCGTTGGCCTTCTCGGAGGCGTCATAGGTGAGCACCGAGTATTTCATGTCGTCGCCCTCTCGTTTGAGGCTGTCGGGGAAGTCGAGCGCGCGCACGGCGTTCTTGAAACCGGCTCGCTCGAAGGCTTTGTTCCAGTCGGTGATGCCTTTTTTCAGCCAAGGTCGCAACTTGGCAGGCACCGCTGGGTCAATGTAGAATGTGATGGGCGTGACGGGTTCGGTGAGTTTGCCACGCATGTAGGCGGTGGTGTCGCTTGGCACGAGCCGCCAGCGCGTGATGTAGTTGGTCTTGCGCGCGGCTTCCTGCTGGTCGGAGAACTGCAGGCGCTGCGTGGTGAAATAGCCCACCCGCCAGTCTTCCTTGCGCCGGCGCATGGGATGCTCTGGCAGAGGCATGAGCGACGTGCTCACCACCACCGTGATGTAGGCTGTGGAGTTGCCTTCGTGAACGGTGGTGCTGAGCTCAGACGTGGCCACGAGGCTGCCTCCGAAGCTTCTCATTGAGACGATGCGTGAGAGCTCGGGCGTGGGTGATGTGCCGATGTTGATGAGGTTGAATACGTCGTTGAGACAGCTCTTGCGACCGTTGAATAGGTCGTCGGCCTTCACCATCACGGTGGAGGAGTCGGGAGCCACGGCCTCTATCTTCACGGCAGCTATCAGGGGGTCTATGTAGTTATCGGCCACCGAAGCAGCCATGGCGTCGCCCGACGGCACCTCAGGGGTAAGCCGCTGCTCGCGGAACAGCAGCCGGTTCGTGTCCTTGTCCCATTCCAGACGGATGACGACGTTCTGATAGTTGATACCGCGGTTGACGCCGGCCTCGTTCAGCTCCTTGGGGACACGCTGCAGCTTATTGTTCACTAGCAACTGTCGGCCGATGAGGCTGACGGGTATTTCGAGGTAGTAACTTTCTCCTTTGTGGATGGCGTTTATCAGGCCTGCCATCCGCACGCTGTCTCTTCCTGTCAGCTGTTTGTATTTGCTTTCGGCTGGAGCACTTGCCGGCTTTTTCTTTTTCCCAAATATAAGGAAAGGATGCGCAGCCTCTGCTGTGAGGGCATACGTCATGAAACTCGCCGTGGATGCGCACAAGGCACATACAAACAGCACAGTACACAAGTGCTTGTTTTTGTTGTTTTCTGACATCAACTGTATTACTTAGAATTGAAATGCTTGAGATAGGTGCATAGCTACACATATTCCCCTACCGTAGCATCGTTGTTTGCTTAATAGTTATTAATCTCTTCTTACTTTTTAACTTAGAAATTCTAAAGATCTCTTTGCATGTCTTCGAAATGTCTTCTGAATGACATTCTCTCGTAATGTTTTATTTTGCAAAGTTAGTAAAAAATACACTTGGTAATTTTAAACATTGTATTTTTTATGTAAAAATAACACGTGGCAAAGAAACCACAACCGTCACTTGTTCTGATAGGCTCATCTTGTGTATCTTGCTATTTGGATATATAGCAGTGTTTCTTTCAGTCTCCTCGATAGGAGTCTCTATGATGTTTTTTTTCAGGGTGGGCAGGCGAAAATCAGTTTTTTCTTGTCCTTGTGAGAATATTCACGCGTTTTTTCTTGTCCGTGTGAAAATATTAACGTATTTTTGCCGTCATAAAACAGAACCTGCAAGAAACAATGATAAGAAGCCTATTACGTCTGCTCGCCACCCTCTCCGTGGGTGTCATCGTGCTTACGGCATGTGATGACATCTTGGACAAGAGTGCCAAGTCGGCGTTTATGGACAGTCCCGCCTATTGGAGCAATGTCGCTGAGGTTGCCAGCTTCACCAACGACTTCTACACCAATTTCGACGGCTACGGGCAGGACGGCTTCTTGGGCTGGTTCTATTACAAGAGTCTCTCCGACGACCAGGTCAACCCCACGGCTTTCAACTGGAGTTTCTATGCTGTGCCTTCGCGTTCCGACTACTGGGATGACGCTTTTGCGCAGATAAAACGGGCCAACAGCGTGATAAGGAATGTCGGGGTGTCGACACTGACGGCTGATATGAAGACGACCTTCACGGCCATTGCCCGCCTCAACCGCGCCTGGCTCTATTTTCAGCTTGTCAGGGAGTATGGCGACGTGCCCTGGATAACGACACCGGCGGCCACACAGGACGACAGAACCCTCGTGGCTGACAACCGCACCGACCGCGATGTCGTCGTAGACTCCATCGTCGCCGATATAGACTTCGCCGTGGCCCACCTCCCTGAGGCTACTGACAAGACACAGTGGTCGTCGGATATGGCCCTGGCCTTGCTGAGCGACGTATGCCTCTATGAGGGCACCTACTGCCGCTACCGCACGAGGGCCGACAATGGAAAGGCACCCAATGAGAGCCGGGCTAGGACCTACCTGCGCAAGTGTGTCATGGCCAGTGAGGCACTCATCATCTCAGGGCGCTATGCGCTGACAGCAGACTATGGCGATGTCTACCACTCCGCCGACCTCTCCCATTGCCGTGAAGTCATCTTCTTCCGCAACTACGAGCGTGAGGTGATGACCCACGGTCTCATTGCCGCCACCACGGCCTCGCAGCAGGTCCACGGTCTCACCAAAGATGCCGTCGACGCCTTCCTCTTCCGCGACGGTAAGCCGAAAGCCACGACGGCCCTCGACACCACAGAGAGGGCTACTGTCAACGCCGATGGCAACTACAGCATCGCTGGCTTGCTGCAATGGCGTGACAAGCGTCTGAGCGCCATCACCGACAGCATCGTCTACTTCAAAGGGGCGACATGGAGTCGGCCGTGCAGCGACGGCGCGGTGGCTCCCATGGCTTCGTCGACAGGCTATGGCATCAGGAAGTTCGACAACACGACCCTCGATAGCTACTACCGCACGGGTTCCAACACCAACTACACCGATGCGCCTATCTTCTGGTATGCCGTCGTCCTCCTCAACGACGCTGAGGCTCTCGCGGAGCTGGGGAGTATCACACAAGATGACCTCGATGTCACCGTCAACCTGTTGCAGCGACGTGCCGGACTTCCACCGCTGACACTGCGCCCGCCCCATGACCCGGCCAACAAGGACGGTGTCAGCAACCTGCTCTACGAGATACGGCGCACACGGCGCTGCGAGCTGATGCTCGACAACTGGTACCGCTACTGGGACCTCGTGAGGTGGCATCAACTCGACAAACTCGACAGCCGACAGCATCCTAATGTCAACCGCGGTGCGCAGGTCGCTATCAGCGGGAAGGCTGAGGTGACACTCGACGCTGACAACTATATCGTTCCGTCAACAGAAACACGTATATACAAACCAAAATATTATTTCTTCCCCGTTCCTGCCGCTGTCATCAAGGCCAACCCCGCCGTCAGCCAGAATCCAGGATGGCAGTAGTGGCTCAGGATAACTCAAGGGATGACAACCGTAATTATGAATATGATAGACTGCTTCCTGCCACAGGGCACAGAGCAAGAAACACAGAGAAACATTGAGGTCTTGAAAGGTGAGACCATCGTCAACAGTGTGAACATCCTCACCACCGCTGTCACGGCCTCCGCCACCATCAGAGACATTGCCGCCAAGGCCACGGCTCCCTACACCTTATTATATTTGAAAGGCAAGCATCTTCTCCCGGGCTATCTCGCCCTGGAGCGTATGGTGCAGCTTGCCGATGTCACCGGTGCCGGACTTCTCTATTCCGACCATTACCACATCTCCGCCGAGGGCGTGCGCACTGAGCTCCCCGTCATCGACTATCAGCGCGGCTCTCTGCGCGACGACTTCAACTTCGGTGGTCTTGTGCTTCTCAGCACCAAGGCCTTGAAGGAAGCTGCCACACGCATGACAGCCGACTATGCCGCCGCGGGCTTCTATGACCTGCGCCTGAAGATTTCAGAGCACTACGACCTCGTGCATGTCAACGAGTTCATGTATTCCGAGGTAGAGCTGCCCCTCACTGAGCAGGAGCGCCACCGCAAGACCGGGGAGCGCCTCTTCGACTATGTAGATCCCCGCAACCGCGCCTCACAGATAGAGATGGAGCAGGCCTGCACCGACCACCTCAAGGCCATCGGTGCCTATCTCGCCCCCGGCGACTTCCAGAAGGTCGACCTTACTGCTGGAACCTTCCCCGTAGAGATGTCTATCATGATTCCGGTGCGCAACCGCATCCGTACCATCCGCGATGCCCTCGACTCAGCGTTGTCGCAGAAGACGACATTCCCTTACAATGTCTTCGTCGTGGAGAACGGCCCCGACTGTGCCTCTACCGACGGCACCACGGAGGCTGTGGACAGCTACCATGACGACCGCATCGTGCATATCGTCACCTCACGCCGTGACCTCGGCGTGGGCGGCTCCTGGAATATGGCGGCCCACGACGCCCGCTGCGGACGCTTCATCACACAGCTGGACAGTGACGACGAATATATCGACGAGAACACGCTGCAGAAAATCCACGATGCCTTCATCCAACAGCAGGTAGCGATGATTATCGGTGCCTATCAGCTCACCGACATCAACCGCCAGCCACTGCCCCCCGGCATCATCGACCACCGCGAGTGGACACCGGAGAATGGTCGCAACAACGCCCTGCGCATCAATGGCTTGGGCGCACCGCGCGCGTTCTTCACGCCTGTCATCCGCAACCTCTGCATGCCCAACGTCAACTACGGTGAGGACTATGCCCTGGCCCTGGCCATCAGCCGCAGCTATGAGATAGGACGTATCTATGAGCCCCTCTACTGCTGCCGCCGGTGGGACGACAACTCCGATGGCGACCTCTCCGTGGAGAAGGAGAACCGCAACAACCTTTATAAAGACCGTATCAGGACATGGGAAGTGCTGGCAAGAACAAAGTAAGTCCATGGATATGGGTGCCGACATTGTATTTCGCGGAAGGCATCCCGTATTTCATCGTTAACAATATCTCCGTGACGATGTTCACGCGCATGGGAGTCCCCAACGGTGAGATGGCGCTCTTCACCTCGCTGCTCTATCTCCCGTGGACCATCAAGCCGCTGTGGAGTCCTTTCGTCGACATCATGAAGACCAAGCGCTGGTGGATACTGGCCATGCAGGTGCTCATGTCTGTCTGCTTCGTCCTGCTGACGCTGTCGCTGCCTCATCCTGCCGCCTCTGTCATCGCTGCGAAGTCGACGCCGGTGAGCCTCTTCACCCTCACCCTGTTGCTCTTCATCGTCACGGCCTTTGCCTCTGCCACCCATGACATCGCTGCCGACGGCTTCTATATGCTTGCCAACGACGAGCGCCAGCAGAGCTTCTTCGTGGGCATCCGCTCCACCTTCTACCGCCTCAGCAGCATCTTCGGCCAGGGCGTCCTCGTCTTCATAGCGGGGAGCTTAGAGAAGAGCAGTGGCAACATTCCGCTGGCCTGGCAGATAACCTTGGGTATCACGGCGGCACTCTTCGCCGTTCTCACCCTCTACCATACCTGGGCGCTGCCGCGTCCTGCTGTCGACCGTGCCGTGAGCCATGCCGACGGAAAGGGTGGGGCAGCAGCGGTGTGGACGGACTTTGCCCATACCTGGGCTTCGTTCTTCCGTAAGCGTGGTGTCATCGTGGCCATCGTCTTCATGCTCCTCTACCGTCTTCCCGAGGCTTTCCTGCTGAAGATGGTGAATCCCTTCCTCCTCGACCCTGCCGACAAGGGCGGACTGGCCTTGGACACCGACATGGTGGGCATCGTCTATGGCACCATCGGTGTGCTGGCGCTCACCGTCGGCGGCATCCTCGGCGGTATCGCCGCCTCGCGCTGGGGACTGCGGAAGTCGCTGTGGCCTATGGCGGCTTGCATGACGCTGCCCTGTGCCACCTTCGTCTACCTCTCCATGGCGCTGCCCCACAATCTCATCGTCATCTGCACGTGTGTGGCGGTGGAGCAGTTTGGCTATGGCTTTGGCTTCACGGCTTACATGCTCTATATGATTCACTTCTCCAAGGGCGACTATGCCACTGCCCACTATGCCATCTGCACGGCGTTCATGGCGTTGAGCATGATGCTGCCGGGTATGGTGGCCGGGTACCTCCAGGAGGCGGTGGGCTATGAGCTCTTCTTCTGGATAGTGATAGCCTGCTGCGTGGCCACCGTCGTCATGACGGCAAAGGTGCGCGCTGAACTTGATAAAACGGAATAATACACATATTATATATATGATACTTATTGCAGACTCCGGTTCTACAAAGACCGACTGGGCTGCCGTCGCCGATGACGGTAGCCTGCTCAAGACCATCCGTACTGTCGGACTCAACCCCTTCCAGGTGACGGAGGAACAGATAGCTGTGGAGGCCGCAAAGGTCGCCAGCGAGCTTGCTTCGCCCGCTTCTGTCACCATTCATTTCTATGGTGCCGGTTGCACGCCGGAGAAACAGCCCGTCGTGGCGCGTGCCCTTCGCCGGGCGTTTAAGAATGTCGTCTTCTGCGAGGTGGCCTCCGACATGCTCGGTGCGGCCCGCGCGGTCTGTGGCTCCCAGCCCGGCATCTGCTGCATCCTGGGCACGGGGAGCAACTCCTGCGCCTATGACGGCGACAAAATCGTGAAAAATGTGCCGCCCCTCGGCTTTATCCTCGGCGACGAGGGTAGTGGTGCCGTGATGGGCAAGCGTCTCGTGGCCGATGTCCTCAAGAGCCAGCTGCCGAAGCCAATCTGCGACAGGTTCTTCGATAAATACCACCTCACGCAGGCCGACATCATCGAGCGTGTCTACCGACAGCCCAAGCCCAACACCTTCTTGGCTTCCTTCATGCCCTTCATACAGCAGTATATTGGCGAAAAGGAGATTCGCAATCTTGTCAAGGAGAGCTTCCGCGAGTTTCTGCGTCGCAACGTCATGCAGTACGAGGGTTGGCAGACACTGCCCATCGGCTTCGTGGGCTCCATCGCGAAAATCTATCGCGACATCCTTGAGGAGGTGGCAGCAGAAGAGGGCATGCACATCGGTGACATTGTCCAGGCACCTTTGGAGGCGCTCGTCAGGCAGGTCGGTTAATTCCAATTGTAATCCTTCAGTGGTTCCTAACGTTATGGCAGAGAAAAGCGCCAAAGAAGAGAAACAAGTCCTACGGCAGGTCGTCAAGTGGCAGGATCTTCACTTCTATCGAAAGAGTGATGTGCTTTATCAGCTTACCTGTATCTTCTGTCAACGCTTCTTGCCTTTGTGTGGCGACCGCACTGTTGATCAGATGGTTCAGGCTGCACGTTCGTGTAAGCAGAATATCGTCGAGGGTTCAGAGGACGGAGCTACCTCTACGGAGATGGAACTGAAGCTGCTCAATGTAGCGCGGGCAAGCAATGCTGAGCTGCGGGAGGACTATCTTGACTTCATCAAGCGTCACCATTTGGTGCAGTGGAGTTCTGGGCACGGGCGATATCAGTCTTTGCAGGACTATACACAACGGCATAACGATCTTGAAGACTATGTCCCTCATGCTGAGAAGTGGACGGCTGAGGAGTTCGCGAATACTTGCTTGACGCTGTGCTATCAAGTTGATGCGATGATGAACCACTACCTCAAGCGTTTAGAGAAGGAGTTTGTTGAGCAAGGTGGTATCAAGGAGCGCATGCATGCCGCCCGTACAGGCTATCGCCAGGAGCAGGATGCCAAGCAGAAACGTTTAGAGGCAGAGAATGCAGCTCTCAAGGCAGAAAATGCTAAACTCCAAGCCGACAACGCAGCGCTCAAGGCATTGGTGGCTCAGTGGCAAGCCCGCTATGAGGATTTGCGTAGCAGGGCGCTCGCTGCCTACTACAGGCAGAAGGAAGAAATTGAGAGATTGAAGAAGACGCTCAACGATAAAGGTGATATTTAGTCTCTATAGTTTCTATAGTTTCTATAGCTTCTATAGTCTCTATAGCTTCTATAGTCTCTATAGCTTCTATAGCTTCTATAGTTTCTATAGTCTCTATAGCCTCTATAGTCTCTATAGCTTCTATCGCCTCTCTAAACTTTTTTGCTAAATTTCTGCTGCAACATGCGGTTTCCTCAGAGAAATATAGTAACTTTGCCTTTGTAATATTTCCAAAAGAAAATCTGCCGCTTTAGGCAGGAGATTATTAACCAGTAAACACATAACATTATGAAGAAGTACGTTTGCACAGTTTGTGGCTATGTTTATGACCCCGCCGAGGGAGACCCAGATAACGGCATCGCGCCCGGAACAGCTTTTGAAGACATCCCAGATGATTGGGTATGCCCCGTCTGCGGTGTTGGCAAGGACGATTTCGAGGTACAGGAGGACTAAGACGTGGAGAAAAAGCTTACTGAACGCGTCTCCTGGGTGGGCAAGATAGACTGGGAGCTCAAGCACTTCCATGGTGACGAGCTCTCCACACACTTCGGCTCCAGCTATAACGCCTACCTCATACGCGATCAAAAGAATGTCCTCATCGACACGGTGTGGAGTCCTTACGACACGGAGTTTGTGGCACATCTAAAAGAGGCTATCGACCTCAACGATATCGACTATATCGTGATGAACCACAACGAGAACGACCACTCCGGAGCGCTGCCAGCACTGATGCGGGAGATTCCCAACACGCCTATCTACTGCACCAAGAAAGGTGAGGAGATACTGCGTGGTCTCTACCATCAGGACTGGAACTTCGTCAATGTCAAGACCGGCGACACGCTGAACATCGGCGACAACACGCTGACATTCATCGAGTGCCCGATGTGCCACTGGCCCGACACGATGGTGACCTATGCCGACAAGGAGCATATTCTCTTCTCCAACGATGTCTTCGGCCAGCACTATGCCTCAGAGAGCCTCTACGACGATACCGTCAACCAGCGCGACCTCTTCCGCGAGGCTGAGAAATACTATGCCAACATCCTCAACCTCTACAACCGCAATGTGAAGCGGAAGGTGGATGAGATCGTAGGCATGAACCTCCCGCTGAAGATGATCGCTCCGTCTCATGGCGTTATCTGGACGGATCATATCCCTGACATCATCGCTAAGTACCAGCAGTGGGACTGCGACTATCAGGAGAACCAGATTACCATCGTCTACGACACGATGTGGCAGTCGACACGTCATATGGCTCAGGCCATCGCCGACGGTATCCGTGAGCAGAACCCTGACGTCCGTGTTGTCCTGATGAATGCTACGCACGACGATAAGAACGATATCATCCTCGAAATCTTCCACTCTAAGGCTGTCCTCGTAGGCTGTCCTACGGTGAACATGGGTCTGACCTATGCCATCGCCGGCATCATCGAACTCATCCACGGCATGAAGTTCAAGAACAAGAAGGCTGCTGCCTTCTCTTCCTTCGGCTGGGGTGGCGGTGCCGAGAAGCGCATCTCCCAGAAGCTTGAAGAGGCAGGCCTCACCTTGGCCGCCGAGCCGCTGAAAGTGAAGTGGGCGCCCGACACTAATGCCGAGAAGATGTGCCGCGAATGGGGTAAGGCCTTTGCAGCACAGTGTGAGTAAGTTCGGAAGTCAGTTCTAAGCAGAAGTCCGGAAGTCAGTTTTAAGCAGACTTCCGGACTTCTATTTTTCTGTTATCCCATACCCGAAGAGCGCGAAGTCGCCTTTGGTGGGATCGTCGGGGAAGATGGTGGAGAGAGCAGTGGTGAGCGTGGTGACAGTGCGACAGCTTGCCGATTTCGCGCTGATGAGTCCGAGCTTCTGTGCCTCCTGCATGACATGCGTGTCGAGGGGGATAAAGAGAGAGCGCTTGTCGATGAAATCCGTCCACAGGCCCAAGTCCACAGGGGAGCCGTCGCGCACCATCCATCGCATGAACATGCACGGGCGCTTGGCCACAGAGGTCTTTGGCGACGGCACCATTCCTTTGATGCCTCGCTGGACAAACCAGTCGGCGAGAGCCGTCAGCGTCTCTAAGGCTTTGTGGTGTGGACTCATGATGCGTGCAAAGTCGCCGAGGGAGCCATAGTTCGTCACCATCTCGCGAAGGGCGTCGAGGAGCGAGCGCATCATCCGGTTGCTGTAGAGACGGTAGTAGCAGGCATCGTTGTCGGCAATAGCATTGCGGTAGAGCCCGTCGCGGACCCATCGTTGTGGTTCTCCTTCACTGCTGTCAAGGAGATATTGTATCTTCGGCAGGAAGAGGTCACGACGGCCGTAGCTCAGCACGGAAGCTAAGAACCCCATCATCTCCGCGTTCTCCCGTCCCCTGACCTGGTGCATGAACCACGACGGGTCACCGTCAAGGAATGCGGGCTGCTCATATCTCGCTGCCAACAGGCGTATCAATGCTGCTCTTTCTTCGTGTGTCATCGTTTCTCGTGTTTTCTACTCTAAGAAGCTCTCACCGCACACGTCGCAGTCCTCGTTAGCGGTCTGCAGGAGCAAGCGCGAACTCTCGTCGAGGATTCTCAAAAATTCTGTTACGGCCTTGCGCTGGTAGGCATCGGCGAGCGTCAGGACATGGGTGGGCATCAAAATGGCTTCTTCCAAGGGGATGCGGACAATACCTCTGACAGCCATCACGGAGGCATCGGGCAGGACCGTCGTCCAGTGGCCCAGTCGCACCATATATATAATATGTGGGATGTCGTCGACCTCCACGGCGGGGTGCAGGTCCAGGCCTTGCTGCCTTACCATGCCGTCGAGTTTCTGTCGTACGGACAAGTTGGGGCTGGGCAGGACTAAAGGCTGCATCGCCATCTGCTGCAGGGTGACGGAGCTTCTCCCACTCAGGGCATGGTGCTCACCGACCACGGCACAGAGGCGGGTGGCGAAGAGCGGGCGCATGATGAGGTCTCTCTCTTCGTCGGAGGAAAAGGTCAGGGCGATGTCGATGTCATGGTTCCGGAGGCAGTTGGGTAGCAGAGGTCCTGCCAACTGCCGGATGCGTATCTCCACATGGGGGTACAGTTTGTTATATTCTGTCAGGGCATCGGTCAGCAGTGCCGAGAGTCCGAGCCCTGAGGCGATGCCCACGGTGACGGTGCCTCCTTCTAAGCGGTTCAGGTCGGCAAGGCGTTGCAGCGCCTGCCGCTCGTCGTCGAGGAGACGGGAGGCGTCGCGGAGAAAGAGTGTGCCCTCTGTCGTGAGCTCCACCCGTCGCCCCACACGATGGAAGAGTGGCACGCCAAGCTCCTCCTCCAATTGTTTGACCTGTTGCGAGAGCGTGCTCTGAGCCACATGCGAGAGGTTGGCGGCTTCGGTGAAGCTCAGCGTTGTGGCTGCATTGACAAAATAGCGCAGTTGTCGGATTTCCATAAACTTGTTCTTTGCGTTGGGAGTGCAAAGATACGGCAAAAGAAACGTACGGCCAAGATAAAACCATTGTTTTATGGCCTGACTCCACGTTTTCGCACCGTACAAGTGAAACAATCTATCGATGAAAGCGATGGAAGAGATAGAATCTTTCCATGAATATTCTCTGTGGCCCTGCTCATGATGTTGTAACTTTGCAGCATCAAACAAAGAATATTAAAGATTACGACTATGAAAGAGATTTTGACAAAGGACATGACTGTCGGCGCTATCGTTTCTGCCGACTTCAACCGTGCAGAGATTCTTGAGAACTTAGGTATCGACTACTGCTGCCATGGTTCCGACACCTTGGAGGAGGCCAGCCGTAAGCAGCATCTCAACCCTGATGATGTCATCGCGCGTTTAGATAGAGAGTCGGCTCATGGCGGTTCTGCTCCCGACTTTGCGTCGTGGCCGCTGGATCTGCTCATGGACTATGTGCTGAAGAAGCATCACCGCAACTTCCATCTCTATCATGACGGACTCTTGCAGTTGGTGGAGAAGGTGGAGCGTGTCCATGGTGGGCACCATCCAGAGCTCCATGAGGTGAGAAAGGCCGTGGAGCAGTCCTTCTATGAGCTTGACAAGCATTTCGCTAAGGAGGAGCAGGATGTCTTCCCTCACCTCTATGAGATGTACCGCGCCCATAGTGAGGGGCGTCCGTCGGCGGCATGCCAGTGCGGCAGTCTTGATGATACTGTCAAGCAGTTGATGTCAGAGCACGACGAAACCGGTGACACCTGGCAGCATATCACAGAGCTGACCGACAACTTCACGACACCCGCTGACGGGTGTGCTTCCTTCCGTCTGATGAACCAGAACCTGCGTCAGTTCTTTACCGACCTCAAGGAGCATATCGCCTTGGAGAACAACCTCATCTTCCCTGGATTCCTTGCCATGGAGAAGTAATGATATCTGATAACGGTCAGGGTAGCATGGCGGCCCTGACCGTTTCTTCAGGTCGTTCGTCGCTGGCTGCTGACTTAAGACTAAGCCAATGCGACACAATAGATCACCCTATTACTCCCTTATTGGCTTATGTCTGCTGTGAAAATCTTAAAGCTGAAGCCCCTCAATTTTATAGCAGGCGGATTCTATTTTGTCAGAAAGTCAGACCTATACCAAAGGACAGTGAATGCCGTGTGCTGCTCTCTTCGTTAAGCGTTTCTTCCCCTGATTTATCATCGTAGGAGTATACTGGGATGTTAGTGAACCTCTTTAGATTGTATCCAATTTGAATATTCAAACCGAAATGCTTTGCAAGCATATGCGTGTAGCCGATGCCTATGTCGCCTGTAAATCCTTTTGTATAATTGCCTCCCTTCACAGCGTAGCCTATATTTGTATAGGTGTAGAGGTCCGGGATTTTACGTATTATCTTATACCTTACGGTTGCAAAAATAGGCATGGTATTATATTCCGGTTCTGTATAGCGGTCGAGCCCAATGCCTATTCCTGCAGACCAAAGCGTCGAAATATCATACCTTGAAGTGAGGTGAATAGAGTGACCACCCATGTTGTAATTATTTCTGCTTAGAGTATAACCCATAAAGTTCTCTGAGAGTCCCAAATTATAGTGGTAATCGACATCTACATGCAATTTGCTTTGTCCCATGACCGTTGTTGCGCTTCCAAAGGATAAAAGTAGCATCAACAGTGTTTTCCACAGACCGTTATTCGTGATATGTTTCATATTCTAATCGCGTGATATTGTTAACATAGTTATTCTTTACTTTTCGTTATTCTTGCGGCAAGCCATCTCCCCTTATATTTCACAGCACCATAGACGGTGCCACTAGATAGCGTAGTAGACTTTCCTCCATTCATATAAATTGACTTTAGATTAACTCCTCCATTATAGGTGAACCCAGCCTCATAAGTTCCAGGTAACCATTTTGCATAAAATTTCTTATCATACGTTTTTGCCCCCCTTCTCCCAAATTCATCAGGTCCAGTAATGACATACAACGCTGAATTATCTACAGAATATAGTCCTCTCTGATCTTCTGGGATGGAATTAATATGATTTTTTAATGCATTGGTCCCCTTCTTAAGAAGTAGTTTTATACCTGATTTCAGAAGAGAGTTTATGTTCTTGACTTTAATATTATACGAAGTAAATGGAATATAGAATAAAATGCTATTTTCATTTTTGAAAGGAAAGTTTTTCTTGAACCATGAGGGATAATCGGTATCAACGGCTTTACTAGAATTTACATTTGGGTTAAGGTATCTTATTACTGGTGCCGGGAACGTATATTTCAATTCTATTGCAGACCATCCTACGCGGATTTCATCAGCCTTACAATTCCACCATATGCCGCAAACTTTTTTCTGCATTTTCATGGTCGTTCCGATGTTGGCATAGATAATATAATTTTGGTCATAGAATCCTAAACGTAATCTTTTATGGTTATTAAACTTGTTAATAGCAAGAACATTTTTTCCCCATATTCTACTCCAAGTTTTATGGAGCCACCCCCCATCTCCATTGCTTTTGTAATCTACATCACGTATGTCATTAGGAGAAATTGTAACACCATTTTTTAAGGTGAGTGCTTCTCTGTCAGAAGCAGATCGTGTGTTTGCCGTCTTCTCTATTTCTGTTTCAGCGTAAGCATAGGGCATAAATTTTACATTATCTTTGAGGGGAATAATTTTTCCCAATGTGTTTTCAGAGATTGGTATTCGTGACACCTCCGAATCAATATTCCTAAGCTGTTCCGCGTTCATATGATCTGTAAAAGCAACACCATTTCCGTAATACTTATACACAGTATCATTAACTTGTATTTCGCGGGATGCATTTAAGAGTTGAGCAAACTCATAATCAGCAATAACAGAATCTGAAGGACAATATTCAAGTTGATCTTCATCATTCTCAATCGAGTCAATCTGAGCGGGAGATAGGTGAGACATAAACCTTTGCTTTTCAGCATCTATTAAAGAAACAAATTGAATTTCTTTAGAGGAAAGTTCACAATCATGCTTCATTGTGGCTGTGGTCGCTCTTGTTGCAACATTTTTCTTGCCTTGGCCCACTTCAAGGATAGCTTTTGCAAGGTCATCTTTTGACGAGAAAACAAGAAAAGCAGAATTATCCTGTTCTTTCTGTTGCTCAGAACCGTCAGTGTTTTGAGAGGATTCTTCTATACCGTTGTCTTGGCATGAAAACAACAGCAATAATCCGATTAGCATAACGACTAATTGCTTCATAACTAAGCTGTTAATGTTGTTTTAATGTTTATATCATAGAATTTGTGAAGCAAAAGTACTAATACGCTAGAATTATTGTAATACAAAATGTTGCAAAACGGAAAAAAACGAATGCAAAACAGTTAAATAGAGCCGTGAAATGTATTTTTCCCTTTTTTATTGAGGGTTTCCTTAAAAGTAATAGTAAAGTGAAAGAAAACCACCATGAATCTTCTGTGGACGAGGATAGAACTCATCAAAGGCTTTTCCGTTATATTTCATTCTTCGATTCATTGCAAAAATGTCAAGATTTGAATACATGTATCCTCCAGAGATACCTGCACTCCCCAAATCCAGAGAGAATCCTATCTTATAGTCAAAAGCATACCAGCGCCCTTTATTAGAACTGATTTTTTTGTAATTCGTTATCATTCCATATTCGTTCAGCACAGCAATATTAACTTTATTATAAGGAATGTTCATCATACAGCCTGGCTCCAGGAGAAAAGCGAGATTACCTTCTGAGAAGTGAATTATTGGAGGTGACACAAGTTGTAAAGAGGGACGAATATAGAAATTCTCAACTTCTTCATCATCATCGCTAACTCTCCATTCTTTCCCCGTAGGATATCCGTCCGCAACGTACTGTTTCCACATGCCCATTGATGCACCGATTCTAATATAGGAACAGACTTTATAGTGGTAGGAAACTTCCAGTTGCCATGTGTAACATGATGTCAGGGCCCCACTTATTGCAACAATATTTCTTTCTTCATTGTAATCATTCTGAGCGTTTACATGGATTATGTACCCAACTGCAACCAAAACAAGTATTAATTTTTTCATAGTATTATTCATTGAGCCATTCTTTGAAAAGTTTAGCACGTTCTTTACTAACAATAATGTCGTTGTCATAGCAACCTTCTATCCGGAGAATTAATTTAGAGTTAAAGAATGTGGAAATCTTATTGATATGGTTGATATTCGCAATGTATTTGCGGTTAATGCGGAAAAAAATGCGTGGATCTAATCTGTTTTCTAAATCTCCCAAAGAAATAGGCATAGAGTATTGTTTACCATCTACACTTATTAAACGAATTTTGTCTTTGTCTCTTTGAAAACAACTAATTTCATTATAGTAAATAGAGATGAACTCATCACCTTTACAAACAAGAAATCGTTCTTGGAAATATTCCATTCCTTTTTCAAGATGAGGATAGGTCTCATTTGTCTTGGTTCCTGTATTATGTGCTAAACAAATTTTGTTTATGGCCTTTTGCAAGGCATTAATGTCAAATGGTTTCAATAGATAGTCTATGCCATTTGTATGTATGGCTTCCATTGCAAAGTTATCATCTGCCGTTGTATAAACTACAAAACAGTTTGGCATGATTTCATGAAAGGCCTCAAAAATATTATGGTTTCCTAAGTGTATATCAGAAAAGATAAGGTCATAATTGTTCTTGATTTTAAGCCTTGCTATCACTTGTTGTATGGTTGATAGTGGACCATCTATTTCTAAGGTGTCGTCTAACTCATATATCATTTTCTTGAGTCTATCTGCGCTTACAAGGTCATCCTCTATGATTAGTATGCTTTTCATCTCCTTTCTGTATTTATCGGTAGTTGTATTTTGTAGAAATTCTCCATTCTTTCTATAAGAATCTGTGAATAAAAAATGTATTTCAAAATTTTGTTGCAGTGAGTTTTAGCGAAGATATTTTCCAAACTGCAGTGTGAGATATAATGGAAAATACCTCCTCTTCAAACAATAATTCTTTGATTTTGTGCATACATAGACTAATTTTATTATCATATACTTTTTTTAATTACAACGAGGTGAATACTATTGTTATTGCATCACTTGCAAATATTTTGTACATTTATGTCCATATATCAATGACGTTCCATTACAACATAAAGATACTCAACATTTAAATATAAGAAAAATTTCGGTGTACCCAAATAGGCTAAGAAAATCCAAGGAGATTTTTGGTGGCTGCCAAGAAATGTGTAATTTTGTAATAGGGCTATACAGGCCGATAAACTGATAACAGACACCAAAGATGCTCAAACGAGGAATCTACGAACAACTCATCAACGGACAGACGGAAGAAGAGATCCGTGAGGCGGAAGCCCATCATTTAGAATGCTGTACCACACCGGCTGCGCGTCATCACCACAACCTATTGTGGCGTCCGTATTTCTGCATGGGGCTCGTCGACCTCGTTTCCTCCCACGGTGATTTCCCGATGAACATCGAGTGGCGCCTGGAGCGGCCCGCCATGCCACAGTTCTTGAAGGTGGTGTAAAAATAGACGATATCTCTTTGCCGGTTCACAGAAAAAGCTTATCTTTGCGAATAAGTATAAAAGGAAGGAATTATGGACACTATTGCTTTAAACAATTTGTGGAATTATTTGCAGGGCTTGTCACTAAGTGCCAAAAATAAACGTTGGCTTTCTGATAAACTCATCGAGTCAATGCCTCATAGTACTCATCCTGCAGCCGACGATGTCCTTCGTCATTTGGATGGTTGCTGGGCAGAAGATTCAGATGCCGATATGCTCGAGCAGTCCATTTTAGGAGTGAGGGAACAGAATGCAAGAGACATAGAACCTTTTGATGAGTAATGGCAGCCAAGTTTTTGATAGATACCAATATTTGGATTCACTATTTCAAGAAGAAGTATGGTGTTGGAGAAATGGTGGAGCTTGATGAGGCTAACTATCAGGATGATGCTGACATGCAGTATATCCTTCGCCGGCTCATCATGGCCTCCGCTGACGCACAACTTCGCCAAGACATGAATGTTGAGGATGAATATTTCCAGGCTATAGAGGATCGCGACACTGCCATCATGAGCCGCGATAAGGTTATCAAAGAAAAAGACGAGCAGATTTTGCAAAAGGATCAGCAGCTCTCTGAGCAGAGTCAGCAACTGAATCGTGTTCGTGAGAAGTTGCGACAGAAGGGAATGTCGGAAGAAGAGATAGACGAGTGGATAAGAAAATAGTAAAATAGCAATGAAGAAACAAAGTTGTGCTGATAAGAAAATCGTACTGGTCACTGGCGCTACCAGTGGCATTGGTGAGAGCTGTGCCAAGCGCTTTGCTGAAGGCGGCTATGATGTGATTATCACGGGTCGGAATACCGCTAAGCTGGAAGCGCTCAAGAACGAATTACAGCAGCGTGGAAGTGACGTCCTCATTCTGGCCTTTGATGTCCGCGACCGGGAGGCAGCGCGCAAGGCGGTAGAAGGTATCCCTGAGACGTGGAAAGATATTGATGTGCTCATCAACAATGCGGGCCTGGCACGTGGGCTGGAGCCGGAGTATCAAGGTGACTTCGACGACTGGGACCAGATGATAGACACCAATATCAAAGGTCTGCTCACCATGACGCGGCTTATCGTACCGGGGATGGTCAGCCGCAACCATGGACATATTATTAATATAGGCAGTGTGGCTGGTGATGCCGCTTATGCGGGTGGTAATGTTTATTGTGCCACGAAGGCGGCAGTGAAAGCCATTACGGATGGTCTTCGCATTGATGTTGCCGACACAAAGCTGCGTGTGACGAATATCAAGCCTGGACTGGTGGAGACGAACTTCTCCAATGTGCGTTTCCATGGTGATACCCAACGTGCTGACAATGTCTACCGTGGTATCCAGCCACTCACGGGTGACGATATTGCTGACGTCGCCTTTTATGCTGCCAGCGCCCCCGAGCATGTACAGATTGCCGAGGTCCTTGTGCTGGCCACCCATCAGGCCAACGGCACCGTCATCCATAGGGATGAATAATTCCGGTTTCCAAGAAGAAACCTCGGATAATAAAAAAGCCATGCACCTTACGATGCATGGCTTTTGTCGTTATTGTATCTGCTGATTACTCAGTGACGTAGTTCTTCAGGTCTTCGGCAGAGAAGTTCATGACGAAGGCATGACTGCCTACGCACTCCTCCTCAGCGAGGCGTGTGAAGACGTTGGCGCTCTTCTCAAACTCCTCGGCGTTGTTGGTAGCGTCACGCAGGAGCAGAAGAGAGAGGATGATGTCACCGGTCATGTTGTACAGGCGGCGGCCCAGGAAGTCGTGCTCGTCCTGGTTGGCATCGGCCTTAACCTTCTCGACAGCCTCGGCGTAGAGATCCACGCACTTGGCGATTCTGTCCTTGAGAGGCTTCACGGCCTCGGAGACCTCCTCGGTGAGCATCTCCTTCATGATGTTCAGGTAAGTGCCGTTGGTGATATAGCGGATGGCGGCGACGACCTGCAGCTGTGTGGTACCCTCGTAGATAGAGAAGATACGTGCGTCGCGGAGCAGGCGCTGTGCCTTGTACTCCATGATGAATCCGGAGCCACCGTGTACGGAGACGCAGTCGTAGGCGTTTTGGTTGGCAAACTCAGAAGTCATACCCTTACCTAAAGGAGTGAAGGCGTCGGCGAGTCGGCTGTAGGTCTTCATCTCCTTGCGCTCCTCAGCGGTGAGTTTGCGCTCGCGCGAGATGTCCTCCAAAGTCTTGTATATGTCCACGTAGCGTGCTGTCTGATAGAGGATGGCACGGCTGGCATCAACTTTGGCCTTCATGCGGGAGAGCATGTCGTAGACAGCGGGGAAGGTGATGATGGCTTTTCCGAACTGCTCACGCTCGCGGGCGTAGGCCACAGCCTGGTCGTAGGCTTCCTGCTCCAGACCCACGCTCTGTGCAGCGATGCCGAGGCGAGCACCATTCATCAGGCTCATGACGTACTTGATGAGTCCGAGGCGACGGTCGCCACAGAGTTCAGCTTTGGCATTCTTATAGACAAGCTCGCAGGTAGGAGAGCCATGGATACCGAGCTTGTTCTCAATATGGCGGACATCGACACCGCCATCGCGCTTGTCATAGATGAACATCGACAGGCCACGACCGTCGTGGGTGCCCTCCTCGGAGCGTGCCAGGACGAGGTGGATGTCGGAGTCACCATTGGTGATGAAGCGCTTCACACCGTTCAGGCGCCATGTGCCGTCAGCATCCTGTGTGGCCTTGAGCATGACATGCTGAAGGTCGGAACCGGCATCAGGCTCCGTGAGGTCCATGGACATGGTCTCGCCGGCGCAGATACGCGGGATGTACTTAGCCTGCTGCTCGGGAGTGCCGAACTCATAGAGGGTGTCGATGCAACTCTGCAGTGACCACACATTCTGGAAACCACTGTCGGCGGCAGAGACGAGCTCGGAGAGCATGGAGAAGACGGTGATGGGGAGGTTGAGACCTCCGAAGCGGCGTGGCATGGAGACACCCCACAAGCCAGCCTTACGGGTAGCCTCAAGATTCTCGTAGGTCTTGGAGGCATACTGCATGCGCTTGTCCACGAGGTGCGGACCCTCAAGGTCTACGCTCTCAGAGTTGGGCTCGATGACATTCTGGGCTACATCGCCCGTGATGTCGATGATGCGCTTATAGTTCTCAATAGCGTCTTCGAAGTTGACGGGAGCATAGTCGTACTTGTCCTTGTCGGCGAAGTTGCGCTCCTTGAGTTCAACGATACGCTTCATGAGAGGATCGTTGAGATAATATTGTAATTTCTTTGAGTCGATCATTGCTGTGCTTACTTAGTGTTCTGCTTGTAGTACTTGATGAGTTTTGGGACTACGGTCTCCACAGATCCGGTGATGACATAGTCAGCAATCTGGTTGATAGGCGCATCGGGGTCTGTGTTGATGGAGATGATGATGCCAGCGTCCTTCATACCAGCGATGTGCTGAATCTGTCCGCTGATACCACAGGCTATATACACCTTTGGGTGCACGGTGACACCCGTCTGGCCAACCTGACGGTCGTGGTCCACCCATCCTGCGTCAACAGCAGCACGGCTGGCACCCACCTCACCATGAAGCTCTTTTGCAAGCTGGAAGAGCATGTCGAAACCCTCTTTGGAGCCGACACCATATCCGCCGGCTACGACAATAGGCGCAGCCTTGAGGTTGTTCTTGGCAGCCTCGACGTGGCGGTCGATGACTTTCACGGCATAAGACAGCGGGTCGACGTAATCCTTGGGGTCTTTGTAGACGACCTCACCTTTTGCCTTGCCCTCGTAGAGCGCCTTCTGCATGACACCGCTGCGCACGGTGGCCATCTGCGGGAAGTGGTCGGGGTTGATGATGGTAGCCACGATGTTGCCGCCGAAAGCCGGACGGATAGCGTGGAGCTTGTTGTCATAGTGCTTGCCGGTCTTCTTATCGTCGTAAGGACCAATCTCCAGACCTGTGCAGTCGGCGGTAAGACCTGATGTCATAGCTGACGACACACGGGGACCGAGGTCACGGCCGATGACGGTAGCGCCCATGAGGGCTATCTGCGGCTTCTCCTCGTTGAAGAGCTTCACCACGATGTCGGTGTGGGGAGCTGAAGTGTAGGGGAAGAGACCTTCGCCGTCGAAGACGTAGAGCTTGTCGACACCGTAAGGGAGGATCTGGTCCTCGACCTTACCTTTGATACCTGTTCCTGCCACCACAGCCTCGAGGTCGACACCTAAGGTGTTGGCCAGCTTGCGGCCTTTGGTGAGCAGCTCTTGTGACACCTCCTGAACGGTGGTGCCTTCTATCTCGCAATATACAAATACGTTGTTCATGTTTTTTCTTCCGTCCTTCTTTATCCGATAATATTCTCCTCGAGCAGTTCCTTGACCAGTCCCTCGACATCCTCGTCGGAGGCAGTGAGGCGCTTGCTCTCCTTAGCCTGGAAGACGATGTTCTTCACGGCGCTGACCTTTGTCGGTGAGCCGGCCAGACCGCACTGCTCGTAGTCGGCACCACAGTCGGCGATGCTCCACTGACCTAAGGTCAGGTAGGGGCGCGTCTCATAGAGGTCGCTCCAGGGCTCGTCACCCTTGCGCTCCATGGGGCAGGAGGCGTATTTGTATTTCATCACGAGCTTGGCATTGCAGGGACGTACCGGAGCAGCCGTACCATTGACGGTGACCATGACGGGCAGGGGAGCCACAACAGTCTCTACACCACCGTCGATATGTCGGCGGATAGTGGCCTTGCCATCCTCTATCTTCACAATTTCCTCAGCGTAGGTGACCTGGTTGAGACCGAGCTTCTGAGCCACCTGAGGACCCACCTGTGCTGTGTCACCGTCGATGGCCTGGCGACCACCGATGACGAGGTCTACATGACCCACCTCCTTGTCTATCTTCTCGACGGCCTTGGAGAGGAAATAAGCTGTTGCTAAGGTATCGGCACCAGCACTCTTGCGGTCGGTGAGGAGCCAGCCCTGGTCAGCGCCACGGAAGAGGCTGTCGCGCAGAATCTGACCGGCACGGGGAGGCCCCATGGTCACTACACCCACATGCACGTTGTCGGGATCCTGGTCTTTGAGGCGCAGGGCCTGCTCCAAGGCATTCAAATCCTCGGGATTGAAGATGGCAGGTAACGCGGCGCGGTTGACAGTGCCTTCGGCTGTCATAGCGTCCTTGCCGACGTTACGCGTGTCCGGTACTTGCTTGGCAAGTACTACAATGTTCAATTTCATATTTATAACTAAATTTGTAATGTTTCCGAAACAACGGGGGCAAAATTACTAATATTTTACTTCTTGACCAAACGAAATGCATAAAAATAGCCTGTAATCTGCACAATTCGTAGGTATTTGTGCACAACATGTCTTCTTCTTCCTCTCTGTATCTCCTCTTTAGGGTGGGAAATGGAGGGTAGGGGTTTTCTGCCACTCACCGTAACACCGTAACGTTTATAGCTATCCGATGTCGGAAAGCAAGATAATATAAAAAGAAACGGGAAAGTTAAGAATTATATAAAATATTGATTATTAATAATATAATTAATATAATAATATATAATAATATAATATATTTTTACTCTATAGTCTCATTTTCTGCCATTTCCCAAGCCGCATGTCGGAATCGACCTTTTGTTACGGTGTTACGGTGTTACGGTGTGGCACAAAAAAATGTTTCATCTCACCAATCGCTTGCCTAACTCATAGGCTGCTTCCATGTCTTTTGGAAACTGTGTGGCGTGCACTTCCGCCTTGTGGCGCTCGTCAAACATAGCAGCATCGTAGCGGCTGTAGTTGTTAAACTGGTAGGTGTCGTAGCTCCGCAGAATCTCTGTAGGACCGAAGACACCCAACCCGTTGGCGTTGGTATCCATCAGATACTGGTAGTTCATCTTTTGGTAGAACGCATCATTCGGACAGTTCATCGTGTAGATGGTGGCCGTATGGATCTTCTTCAGTACTGTAGGCTTGCTGTAGTCGGAATAGTTCACCGTAGGGAAGATGATCCGTTCCATGAATGCGCGAAGCAAAGCGGTGGGGTAACCGCAATAGTTGGGTGATCCGCACACTAGCACATCGGCTTCGACTGCTTTCTGAAGGATCGGCAGCAGGTCGTCTTTGAAAGAGCATACGCCCTTCTTCCCACCTTTCACCTTACAGGCGAAGCAACTCATGCATCCTTTGATATTGAGTTTGCGGTCATAGAGGTTGACCCACTCCACTTCGGCTCCGGCTGCTTCGGCTCCTTCCATGGCCCGCTGCAACAGTTTGGCTGTGTTGCCGTTCTTGCGGGGACTTCCGTTGATAAACAATGCTTTCATAATGTTCTTGTAATAAAATTATGTAGTTAAATGTAGTATGGCATGAATTTACCATATTGCTCTCCCTTACAAATTTACAAGTTTCTTTCGTCTCCGGCGGAATTCCCCTTCCTTTTGGTTCTTGTTTAACTTCTATTTACTCTTCGGTGGCAGACTGTAACTATTCAGCAGGCAAGTAGGAGGCACGGCGTCTCGACGCACATTCTTGCACGGCGAGACGCCGTGCCTCCTACTTGCCTGCTGAATAGTTATAGCGGATCAGAAATAGCCTGCTATGCAAAATAGGTTGTAATAACCTTGATCAAGGTAATTGCAGTCTAAAAAGAATCTGCTAACTTTGCAACCGGAAAAAGTAATAAGCAAAACAACAATAGAAAAACATTTAGAGTATTTGGTTATGTATATAGAAAAGGTCAACAGTCCTCAGGACATCAAGGGATTAAATATCAATGAACTGAATGTGCTTGCCGATGAGATTCGTGCCGGCGTGCTCAACCGGGTCAGCAATTATGGTGGTCATGTAGGCCCAAATCTTGGTTTCTCCGAGGCTACAGTGGCTATGCATTATGTCTTTGACGCCCCACGGGACAAGTTTGTCTTTGACGTTTCTCATCAGGCCTATCCTCACAAGATGCTTACCGGCCGTAAGGATGGCTTTCTCAAGGAGGATGACATGAATGCCATTTCCGGCTATTCCTCTCCACGGGAGAATTCGGAGTATGATCTCTTTGAGGTAGGACATACGTCGACTTCTGTGGCGTTGGCTTCCGGACTTCAGGCAGCGCGTGATCTCTTGGGTGAGAAATACAATATTGTAGTGGTTCTTGGCGACGGTTCACTCTCAGGAGGCGAAGCCTTCGAAGGACTCAATGTGGCGGCGGAAGCAGGAACCAACTTCATTGTGCTCTTCAATGACAACGGTATGTCCATCGCCGAGAACCATGGCGGAATGTACAAGAGTCTGGCCTCACTGCGTGAGAGCAACGGTGAGAGCAGCAACAATATCTTCCGCGCGTTAGGTTTCGATTATATGTATGTGGAAGCGGGCAACGATATTGAGAAGCTCGTTGAGGCTTTCCGCAAGGTCAAGGACATCGACCATCCCATCGTCGTTCATCTGCATACCGAGAAGGGTCACGGCTATCAACCCGCTGTGGAAGACAAGGAGGCCTGGCACTGGAGCGTGCCCTTCGACATGAAGACCGGAAAGCCGAAAAACGTCGGCGGTGGTGAAAGCTTCAGCGACCTGCTCGGGCAGTACTTCGTGAAGAAAGCTGAGCTAGACGACAAACTGCTCGTCGTCCAAAGTGCTGTACCAGCCATGAGTGGTCTGTCGAAGGAGCGTCGTGAGGCACTGGGCAAGCATTATGTCGACGTGGGCATTGCGGAGGAGGAAGCTGTGGCGCTCATCTCGGGTGCTGCAAAGGCGGGGGCACATCCTGTCTGGGGCACACCGGCAACCTTCATGCAGCGCACCTACGACCAGCTGTGTCAGGATTTGGCTGTGAATGGCAATTCGGCGGTTATCAACGTTTTAGGGGCAAGCATTTACGGTATGAACGATTTCACACACATCTGCTTCTTCGACATACCCATGTTCTCGCATGTCCCCAATTTAGTGTATTTAGCACCGACCACGTGGGAAGAGTTTATTGCCATGGAGGACTGGGCGATAGCGCAGGACAAGTACAGTGTGGCGCTTCGCGTACCGTGTGCTGTGGTTCATAGCGATGAGGAGTATCCGACGGACTACAGTCAACTGAACAAGTTCCAAGTGACCCATCGGGGCAGTCAGGTTGCGGTGATTGCCGTTGGCGGATTCTATCAAAAGGGCGAGGCTGTGCTCAAGCTGTTGGCCGACGAAGGCATCAACGCCACCCTCATCAACCCACGCTACCTGACGGGTGTCGACGAGCAGCTGCTCGATGAGCTCAAGCGTGACCATCGGTTGGTTGTGACCCTCGAGGATGGCAGCTTGGACGGTGGCTTTGGTGAGCGCATCGCCCGTTACTATGGTCCCACGGACATGAAGGTGCTCAACTTTGGTGTGAAGAAAGCGCTCTACGACCGTTACGATGTCAATGATCTGCTTCGTGACAATCACCTCACAGAAACACAGATCGTGGCTGATATCAAAACTGTATTGGCATAAACACCATGGCATGATAAATTATAAGGATTTATGTTCTTATAATTTAAGAATTTTGCTTAAATTTGCAAGCAAAGACTTTCATGCGCTATGGTATACTATCCGATAGGAATACAGACTTTTGAGAAGATCCGCAAGGGCGGATTCCTCTATGTCGACAAAACGAAATATGTCTATGACGTCTGCCACCCGGGGCAGTTCGTTTTTCTGTCGCGTCCGCGCCGCTTCGGCAAGTCGCTGCTGACGAGCACCTTTGACGCTTATTTCTCAGGTAAGAAAGAGTTGTTCAAAGGGCTCGCCATAGACAGTCTGGAGAAGGAGTGGAACCACTATCCCGTGCTCCACTTCGACCTCAGCGACATCAAGAAAGGTACTGCCGAGGAATGTGAGCTCAACCTCCACTCGCAGCTGGAGGATTTTGAGAGGACGTATGGTTGCGAGAAAGCCTCCGACGACCTCACGATACGGTTCCGCGAACTGGTGAAGAACATCTCCCGGAAGACGGAATTGCAGGTCGTCGTCCTCATCGACGAGTACGATGCGCCGTTGCTCACCGTGCTCCACGACAGCGAACGGCTCGAGCCTATGCGCACCTTGCTGCAGTCGTTTTATTCGCCGCTGAAGAAGTTGGATCAATACCTCCGCTTCGTCTTTATCACGGGCATCTCCAAGTTCTCGCAGCTCAGCATCTTCTCGCAAATCAACAACCTCAAAAACATCTCCATGAACCCCAAATATGCTTCGATATGCGGTATTACGGAACGGGAGATGATGGACAACTTCCAAGAAGGCATCGACGAGCTTGGCAAGGCAAACAACCTGACCAAAGACGAGGTGCTGGCAAAACTGAAACACAAATACGATGGTTATCATTTCGCGTATCACTCTGAGGGTGTGTACAATCCTTTCAGTCTGCTCTCCGCCATGGATGACTCGGCCTTCAACAACTACTGGTTCTCCACCGGCACACCGACGTTCTTAGTCAAGATGATGAAGCGGTTCCATACCGACCTTACAAAATTAGATGGCAGCGAGGCTGGTGCCGACGACTTCGATGCTCCTACCGAGAACATGCACTCCGTGCTGCCGCTGTTCTACCAGAGCGGCTACCTCACGATCAAAGCCTACGACCCTATACTGTCCAACTATACCCTCGGCTATCCCAACGAGGAGGTGAAGGTGGGACTGATGCATGCGCTACTGCCGTTCTATGTCGTCAAAGACCCTGTTGAGGCACGCACCGCCGCGGGTAAGATGTACCTTGCCCTGAGAAAGGATGATATCGGTGAGGCGCTCGAGGCTGCCCGCGCTTTCTTTGCCGCCATCCCCTATCAGGAGGGCACGCTGTACGACGCACCCACGTCGGAGGGCCATTTCACCGCCATGCTCTACGTGATGTTCTCTTTCCTCAATGTCTATGTCTATACCCAGGTGCGCACGGCAAAGGGCAGGATGGACATCCTCATGAAGACCGATACCACCATCTACGTCATGGAGCTGAAGCTCGACGGCACCGTGGAGGAAGCTCTGCGGCAGATCGACGACAAAGGTTATGCCATCCCTTACGAGGCCGATGGCCGTCGCATCGTCAAGGTAGGTATCCGCTTCTCCTCCGAGGAGCGCACGATCACGGAGTGGAAGATAGAGTGAATGAGTATCTTTTGTGGCAAATTCAATATTTAATAAGACTGAAAAATGACAGAGAAGAAAGGACTTGTTCTTGAAGGAGGGGCCTTACGCGGATTATTCACAGCGGGCGTGATGGATGTCATGATGGAGAATGGCCTTGAGTTTGATGGACTCATTGGCGTATCGGCAGGTGCCGCTTTCGGCTGCAACTACAAAAGCCGGCAGCCGGGACGTGTCATTCGTTACAACAAACGCTACGCCCACGATTGGCGATATTGCAGTGTGAAGTCGCTGCTCAAGACGGGTGACCTCTTCGGAGCCGAATTTGCCTATCACATGTTGCCCGATGAGCTGGACAAGTTCGATGTAGCGACTTTCGACCGTCATCCCATGGAGTTTTATGCGGTCTGCACCGATGTCCTGACGGGTGAGCCCGTCTACAAACGTCTGATGCATCATGGCTATGCGATGAATGAGTGGATACGGGCTTCTGCCTCTATGCCATTGGCCTCGAAGGTCGTAGCGGTAGAAGGTCATCAGCTCCTTGACGGCGGCATCGCCGACTCTATCCCGCTGAGATTCTTTGAGCAACAAGGATATGACAAGAACGTAGTGGTCTTGACGCAGCCCAAGGGATATGTCAAGAAGCCCAATCCGCTGATGCCGCTTCTTAGACTTCAGCTTCACCGTTATCCAAAGTTTCTCAAGGCGGCAGCAGAAAGGCACATCATGTACAATGAAGAGACGGAATATGTCGCCCGGCAGGAAAAGGAAGGAAAGGCGTTTGTCATTCGGCCGCACTCGATATTGCCCATCAAGCATATCACGCATGACCCGGAGCTGATGCAGAAAGTGTATGAGGATGGGCGTAGTGTCATGCTTTCAAGGTTAACAGAGTTGAAGTCTTTCCTGAGCGAATCATGAAGTCTCCATTGCCCGTGCTTTGTCTTGGAACGCTTGGGATCTGAGCTTTTCCGAAATTTAAGCAGGAGTCTTTAAGACAAATATATGTGTGTTATCGGTGTCGTTTTTTGAAAGCCCAATATTTTTTTGAGGAAATTCCCCCCATACATCAGAAATCCTTCCGCAACGCCGATAAACAGGCATAGCGGAAGGATTTTGTCTTCTATAAGTTCTTAGGTGAGGGCTTTCTTCATCTTGGTTGCGTATATGCCCCTCGCTCAGTCAGCTTTTGGAATTGTCTTTATGTCCATGTAGCTCAGGTCGATGGCCAAAGAGTTTTATCGGACACCAATCATTCTTTGATTATCATTTGCTATTTCCTATTTCCTTATCCTTATCCGAATATGAAGTTGAGGATAAAGATGACGCTGAGCACGAGCAATGTGGCGTTGAGATCCTGCCATTTCCTGACACACAGCTTCATGGCCACATAGCTCAGGATACCTAGGCAGATGCCGTCGGCAATGCTATAGCAGAGCACCATGGTGATCATCGTGATGAAAGCCGGGAACGACTCGTCGATCGTCGAGAGGTCCATCCGCTTCACATTGTCGAGCATCAGTACGCCAACCATCACCAGCGCGCCGCTCGTGGCCGCACCGGGGATGAGCATGAACACCGGAGAGAGGAAGAGCGAGATGAGGAACAGCATACCCACCGTGAAACTCGTCACGCCACTGCGACCGCCCTCAGCGATTCCCGAGGCACTCTCCACGTAGGTCGTAATCGTACTCGTACCCAGCAGTGAGCCGATGGTCGTGCCCAGCGCGTCGCTCATCATCGCCTTGTTGACATGAGGAATGGTGCCGTCGGACTTCACGATGTTGGTCTTGTAGGCCAGTCCCACGAGTGTTCCCACGGTGTCGAAGATATTGACCAGCAGCAGCGACACCACCACCATCACCGTACGGAACGACAGCAGACTATCAAACTGAAACTTGCAGAAGACGGGCGAGAGGCTTTGAGGCATGGACACCGGCAGCCAGTGCTGCGGCACCTCGGTCACTCCCATGGGGATGCCCACCAAAGTGGTGATGATGATACCGAAGAAGAGCGAGCCCTTGACATTGCGCGCCATGAGCACGCCACTCACCAGGATAGCGATGATGCCAAGGATAGCCGTGGGCGTGAACTTCCCAAGAGATACGAAAGTGTTGGGATTATTGACAACGATCCCAGCGTTTTTCAGTCCGATGAAAGCGATGAACATGCCGATACCCACCGAGATGGCGTAGCGCAGATTGGTGGGGATGGCGTAGAGGATATACTCCCGCACATGGATGAACGTGATCAGCAGAAAGGCAACACCCTCGATGAGCGAGATGGCCAAGGCCTGCTGCCAGGTATAGCCCAGTGCCTGGCACAGCGTAAAGGCAAAAAACGCGTTCAATCCCATGCTCGGTGCTTGGGCAAAGGGCAGCTTGGCAAGAAAGGCCAAGAGCAGCGTGGCTGCTGCTGAGGCAAGTGCCGTGCTGGTGAACAGTGCCGCGCGATCCATGCCCGTAGTGCTCAGCACTGCCGGATTCACGGCAAGAATATAACACATTGTCAAAAATGTGGTGGCACCGGCGATGAGCTCAGTGCGCACACTCATGGTTTTGGAGTCAAAACCTAACCAATGATACAATTGCATATAAAATCAAATATAACTCTCAACTCTCAACTTTCAACTCTCAACTTTTAATTCTCAACTGATAGCACGCCACTGCCATGGCCGCTGCGACATTGAGCGAGTCGATGCCGCGCGCCATGGGTATGCGCACCACATCGTCAGCGCCGTCGATGACATCATTCGGCAGTCCGTCGCCCTCGGTGCCCATGATCAGTGCCAGTCGGGTATGGGCGGCCAGGCGGGGATCATCGAGCAGGATGGAGTCGTGGCGCAGAGCCAGGGCCACGGTGTGGAAGCCCCGCTGGCGAAGCTCCTTGATGGGGTCGTCGACCCACGTCCAGGGGATCAGAAAGGTGGTGCCCATCGACACGCGTATGCTTCGGCGGTTGAAGGCGTCGCAGCTGTCGCGGGTGAGCAATATGCCATCCATGCCGAGTGCCGCCGCGGAGCGAAACATCGCCCCGATATTCGTCGTGTCGCACACGCCGTCGATGACCACCAGCCGCCGCGACTGGGTGCAGAGGTCATCGAGCGAGGGCAGTGGCGGCCGGCGCATGGCACAGAGCACGCCCCGCGTGAGCGTGTAGCCCGTCATGTCGGCCAGCAGCTCGCGTGGACCCGTGTAGATGGGGATGTCGCCCAAGCGTGCCACGATGTCGGCAGCGTCGCCGCTCAGGTGTCGTTCCTCGCACAGCAGGGCCACGGGCTGGAGCCCGGCACTCAGCGCGGTGCGGATGACTTTAGGGCTCTCCACGACCACGAGGGCTTCGGTGGGATGCAGACGGTTGCGAAGCTGCGCCTCGGTGAGTTTCCAAAACACCTCAGTGCCCGGGGTGTCCTTACGGGTGATGTGTATGACCGGCATAAGTCTGCTATATTGTCAAGAGGTTCAGGCAAAGATGAAGACGAGTATCTGTAAAGTGATGATACGTAAGAACATCGCAAAGGGATAGACCGTGGAGTATCCCACTGCTGCCGAGTCGGTGTCGCTGCGCTCACCCACGAAGCTCAGGGCGGGCGGATTGGTGTTGCATCCGGCCAGCACGCCCATCAAGGTGAAGAAGTTGATGTGGAAGCAATAACGGCCGATCACGCCGCCGAGCAGCACGGGGATCATCGTGATGAGGAAGCCGTAGAAGATCCAGATCAATCCCGAATAGCTCTCTATCGTAGCCACGAAGGTGCGGCCCGTAGCCAGTCCCACGCATGCCAGGAAGATGCAGAATCCCACTTCGCGCAGCATGAGGTTGGCCGAGATGGTGTTGTAGGTCACCAAGTTGTATTTCGGTCCGAAATAGCCCATGAGGATGGCGATGATGAAGGGTCCGCCCGTGAGTCCCAGTCTCAGATTCTCAGAGATGCCGGGGATGAAGAAGGGCACGTTGGCCAGCAGACAGCCGAGGAAGATGCCGAGGAAGATAGGAATCAGGTTGGGCGCGTTGAGTCGCTTGAGCGAGTTGCCCATGACCTTCTCGGCATGGCTCACGGCAAGTTCAGAACCCACGACGGTGACGCGGTCGCCCATCTGCAGTTTCAGATGGGGTGTGGCCACGAGATCCACGCCGGATCGGTTGACGCGTGTGATGTTGGCACCGAGGCTGGAACGGAACTGCATCTGAGCGATGGACTTGCCGTTGAGCTCCGACTTGGTGATGAGGATACGACGGGAGATGAGCGAGTCGCTGAACTGCTCCCAGTCAAACGCCACCTTCTCGCCCATGAGCGCGCAGATAGGCTCCTCGTCCTGCGGGTGGGCGACTACAAGGATCACGTCGCCGTCGTTGAGAATAGTGTCACCCTTGACAAGCTCGTGGTGGTTGTTGTCATCGGGGCGGTAGATGCGGGAGATCATGAAGTCGCGCTTGAGGAAATGGTGCACCTCGCGCACAGGCTTTCCATCGATCATCTTATTGTTGATCTTCACCGAGAAGGTGTTCAGCGTGATTTTCTCGAGGTATCCGGTACCGCGCCGGGCATCCTCCTCCTCGGCCTTCATGTCGATGCGCAGCACATAGCGCAGGATGACCATGGCGGCGATGACGCCGAGCACACCGATGGGGTAAGCGACCGAGTAGCCGGTGGCAATCGACGGATTGTCCACCACATGGTGCAGATCGCTGAACGCCTGCTGGGCAGCACCCAGGGCGGGCGTGTTGGTCACGGCACCGGAGGCCACGCCGGCAAGCGTGGCGAAGGGCGTGCCGGTGATGAAGTAGATGGCCAGCAGCGTCACCACGCCGATGCCCACGATGATGGCCACCAGCCCATTGAGCACACGGCCGCCGCCACGAAACGAGGCGAAGAAGCCCGGACCTACCTCCAGGCCGATGGAGTAGACAAAGAGCACCAGGCCAAACTCCATCAGAAAATGCAGCAGGTGCTCATCGAGCATCATGTTGAAGTGGCCCATTACCAGTCCCGCAAACAATATCCATGACACGCCGAGCGAGATGCCGTGAACCTTTACCTTGCTCAGTGCCAGGCCTATGGTGAGCACCAGCGAGAGGATAAACAGGGAGTGAGCCACTCCACCACCCCAAAACTCGGGGAATCCCCAAAACAGTTTGTTGATTACTTCCATGCTTTATATTTATATTGATAACGATTTTCGTCCTGAAAATAGCATTCTTGTCGCCCCGCGGCGGCTTTCCATGTGCAAAGTTACAGATTCTTAATTAGTTAAGGAAACATAAATGGGAAAAATTTCAAGAACCCACAAAAAAAAGGACCAGCTTCCCAGCCAGTCCTTTTTATACACATACAAAAACATTATGCTTTATATTTATAGCGAACAAGATTTATGTCTGTCACGCGCCGGCAGCCCCACAATGGCCCCGGCGGCATTTACGCTCGCAATAGCGCTCACACTGCGCACAGAGGTCGTAGCCCAGCATGGCACCGAGGATGAAGTCCTCTTCGGGCGTGAGACGGCTGAGTGGCTTGTCGACGATCATCCTCACGGCATCGAGGCATTCGCGGCGTCCGAAATAGAGATTCAGACAGCCATTGCCCACCGGCTGGAGCAGAAAGGGCAGCTGCAGTCGCCGCATACGGGCGACGACCGCCGGCTCGTATTTCTGATTGAAAGTGAAGAGCACCATCCTGCGCACTCCTTTCTGGTATTCGTAGATATGGTTCATCAGCACCTTCATCTCCACGGGCATTACAGCAGCGGACTGATGTCGGCTATCCATGCTTCAATACGGTTTTCGGTTTTATCATCTTCGTTGACGTCGTCAAGGGCAAGACCCACAAAACGGCCGTCGACAACTGCCTCGGAATCGTCGTAGGTGTAGTCAGAGGCGGCTACGCTGCCGATGACCGTAGCACCGGCTTCCTGGGCAGCGTCGCTGAGCTCGCGCAGCCCCCCGCAGAAGGTGTCGCTGTAGCTCGCGCTGTCACCGCAGCCGAATACTGCCACCGTCTTGCCCTGCAACCCCGCACTTTTGAGCACCTTCACGCCATCGTACCAGTCATCCTGCATATCGCCTGCGCCCCATGTACTGGTGCCGAGAATGAGATTGTCGTGAGCCTTGACGACCTCAGGGGTCAATGTGGTCACGTCGATTGCCTCCACGCCGAGCTTGCCAGCGATGGTCTGTGCTATACTTTGGCAGGTTCCTGTTGACGAGCCATAAATCACTACGGTTGGTTTCATATCTTTGAGATTTTACGTTGATGTTTTGCTTTCGTTTTACAGTTGCAAAATTACGAAGATTACCGCAACGCCGCAATACCTAAAAAACATGATTTAAACATACCTATAACAAAGGATCCGCCTCCCGGCACTACCGGAAGACGGATGAGAAAAATCAGTATCGCGGCGGTCACCATCCCATGCAGCTGGTCAGACCGAAGGTCGTGGCGATGGCGGTGAGGAAGGAGATAATCATGTTGATGATCAGCTTCCAGGTTTCTTTCTTGTTTTCGGTACTCATAATAAATTGTTTTTAAAGGGCTCCCCGCTATTCTATGGGTGGAATGGCAAAATTATTTAGCGTTAGAATAGCGGAGAGCCAAAAATTAATAGTTTAATTTTCTTCCCGGTCTGCGGCAGTTATCCGCTTATCCTCTAGGCGTCGGCACCACCCTCTCCGCCTGTAGAAGGCACGTTTCCGCTTGTTCCGGAACTCTTGTTATCGCCTTCCTCGGCTTTTTCCCCACGATTGTACTGACCAGCCTCTTGCACCCTTGCGGCAGCAGTCAGTTCGGTACGTGTGAAGTCGCCGCATGGGCGCGCGCGAAGATGCGCAGAGAGGATGTTGGTCGCAACATTGAAATCATTCAAATTATCTGCGCCCTTTGTCTTAAGTCCAGCGGAGAAGATGGCGAGGTTGGGGATCTTCACGGCGTTGCCGTCGAGGACGAGCTCGCGGATGCAGTTCACCATGTCGGTCAGCACGCCGTAGATGGCACCCTTGGAGTAGGGAGTGTTGTGGTTGGCCATGTGCTCGGCGAGCTGCTCCAGGTCGATGGTTTGGTTGACGGTGGCACGGGCGAACCACTTGCCGTAGGCCTTGTTGCCCTTGGACTTGTTTTGATAGACTTTGTAGTGTAGCATAAGCAATAGGAATTTAGAGCCAGCCTCACCCCCTTACCCCTCTCCAAAGGAGAGGGGAGTAAAATGCTCTGCAGGTC